>Ga0163109_10000554_pt1 | contig 29888 bp, 47 predicted proteins | sample CRUFie1St13metaG_FD_108704 | JGI IMG/M metagenome (GOLD analysis project Ga0163109, IMG submission 108704) | Marine microbial communities from the Costa Rica Dome - CRUD Field 142mm St13 metaG | ecosystem: Environmental > Aquatic > Marine > Oceanic > Photic zone | place: Costa Rica: the Eastern...
ACACTCATGGCAAAAAACACTCACCTAGAACACCTTGAAGATGACATCCTTAATCTCGGTAGCGAGGGTGGTAAGTCTGCAATTTCTTTCTTAAAATCATTAGGCAATATGCTTTCTGCTGGTGATAATAGAAAGTCACCTAAGATTACTACTAAATGGGATGGTGCTCCTGCCGTCATTTGTGGTGTTGATCCTGAAAGAAATAGATTTTTTGTTGGAACTAAATCAGTTTTCGCAAAAACTGCACCTAAATTATGTTTTTCTGATGACATGATTGATGCATGGTATTCTGGTAATCTTGCATCTATGTTAAAAGATAGTCTTAAATATTTTTCTCAACTTGGTATCAAAGGAGTTATTCAAGGCGATCTCTTATTTACAGAAAATACTAAACAAGTTAATACTGTTGGTGGAAAACGTTGTGTAACTTTCACCCCGAATACAATTACATATGCAATACCGATTGATACAGAACTTGGTAAACGTGTTAATAAGTCTAAGATCGGGATTGTTTTTCATACCACTTATTCTGGACCTTCTATGCAAGAAATGTCAGCTAAATTTGGTGTTGATGTATCTCCATATCAAGGACATAAAGATATTGCTGTATTCTCTTCCGACTTCAGTGATGCAAGTGGTGTTGCAAATTTTACTCCCCAAGAATTGACTAAATTTAGTTCTGCTATAAATCGTGCAGAAGGTTCTTTAAAACAAGCTTCTAAGTTTCTTGATGTGATGAAAGGATCTGATAGGTTTGCTTTTAATGCAATCTTCAAACAATTTTTCAATACTTATATTCGTGGTGGACGTTCAATCCCTGCCACAAATAAAGTTGTTGGTGACTTTGCAAAATATTATTCTGAACTAATTGATAAAGAAATTGCAAAGAAAAAAACTCCTACGGCACAGAAAAAATGGAAAAAAGTAAAAGATGATGGAATGAAATTTATTAATGCAAATCAACGATCTATCTACATGACTGTTGCAGCATATAAAAATCTTACTACTGCAAAACTAATGATCATTCGTCAACTTGAAAAAGTAAAAGATATTGGTACATTTATCAAGGATGGAAATGGATACCGTGTTACTGCACCAGAAGGATTTGTTGCAATTAAATCTGGTCGTGCTGTAAAATTAGTTGATAGACTTGAGTTTTCAGTTGCCAATTTTACAGTCGATAAAGACTGGGATAAAACATAATAAATATTATTATAAGAAATCAAGTAATGAAAAGGTTTTCCAAATTTATTGCCGAAGCAGTAACAGCTGCATCTCAACAAGCTAAAAGACTTGGTTTGCAAGGAGATGGCCATGGTGATTGGTATGACCGTGAAGGAAAATTAGTTGCAAAGACTGTTAGTGGTCAATTAAAAATGTTTGGTTCTAAAGGTAAAAAACCGGAAGAACAACAACAAACACAACAGCAACAAGAACCAGAACAACAACCCAAAGAAAAAACTAAAGGTTCTTTAACTGTTGGATTTGGTAGATTTAATCCACCAACGGTTGGACACGAAAAACTTTTGAACCATATTAAAAAAGTTGCAGATAGTGGTGAGTATAGAGTTTATCCCTCACATTCGCAAGATGCTAAGAAAAATCCACTTGATTCTGAGACCAAAGTGGATTATATGAAAAAAATGTATCCCGATCATGCAAATAATATTGTTCATGATACTAAAATGAGATCTATATTTGATGTTTTAAAGTCTGCTGATGCTGATGGTCATGATGAAGTAAACATTGTTGTTGGTGCTGATAGACTCAAAGAGTTTGAAACATTAGCTAATAAGTACAATGGAAAACTTTATACTTTTAGTAAGATTAATGTAATCTCTGCCGGAGAGAGAGATCCTGATGCAGAAGGTGTAGAAGGAATGTCTGCATCAAAACTTAGAAAACATGCTGTTGATGGTGAGTTTGAAACTTTTTCTCAAGGTTTACCTAAGGCTTTAGAAAAAGAAGATCGTAAGAAACTCTACAATACCATTAGAAAAAATATGGGTATTGAGGAAAACTATCAGATTTGGGAGATTGCACCAAAACTTGACTATAAAAATCTTAGAGAAAATTACATTGCTGGTAAGATTTTTAAAGTTGGTAAGATAGTTGAAAACATGAATACTGGTTTGATTGGAGAAATTATTCGTACTGGTACAAACTACGTTATTTGTGTTACTGAGAGTGGAGAAATGTTCAAATCTTGGATTAAAGATATCTCAGAAGTTTATGAATATGGAACTGATGCATATCGTAAATATGTTCAAAGAATTACTCCGAACGAGCCGGTCCGAAATTTTATAAATAATCTTAGAAAAAAGTCTCGTAAAAAGAACAATGCAACATTGGGGTAAAGTCCATAAGGACATGAAAGCAATTTATGAAGAGATTGCAACACCAGATGCAGCCAAAGCAAAAGATTCTGAAAAGAGTGAGAACTCTGCAAAAAGAGTAAGGCAAGCAGTTTACGATATTCGCTATCGTTCTCGTCGTGAGAATGTACCTGTTGCCAGAGCTTTCTCAGATTATATGAGAAATACCTCAATGAGTCCTGCTGAAAGGAGTGCAGTAAAATCAAATCTTAGTGGTCAGAAAGAAGAAATTGATTATGATTATGATTTTTCCACAATGCAGTTTGATGAACAGAGTGGAAAATATAAGGTAAGAGTAACTGACAAAAATAGTGGTAAGACATACGTTAGATATGCTTCCCGAGAAAAGATTGCACAACTTCGATCCAATCCAAACATTTCATCTGTTGAAATGACACAACACGGTGAACCATACGAAGGATCTGCCAAATCCAAAAAACTTGATCCTGTAGGTAAAGAAGATGGTGATGTTGATAATGACGGAGATAAGGATAAATCGGATAAGTATTTGATGAAACGTCGTAATGCGATTGGTAAAGCAATTGAATCTCAGAAAGAGGAACTTGAAGTTCACGAAACTCTTATGAAGGCAACTCTTGATAAGATGGATGGGGTTGTTGATGAGATGATTGATCCTAAGGGTGCTGCCCGTATGGATAATGCAAAGAAAAAGAAAAAAGTTGATGTCTTTGCTTATGATAGAAAACTTCAGGCGCAAGGTAAATTAAAGGGTAAGAAACTTCCTCCCCCACCAGCTAATGAAGAAGTAGAAGTAGTTGAGAAAAAAGACAATACATATCTGGAACCAGATATGAAGAAGCGTCAGTCAAATAATGAGAAAGCACGTAAAGAACTTGCTAAGGGTCCTCAAATGAAGAATCCACATTTTGAATCTAAAGATGTTGAACTTCCTTTTGGTGATATGAAGAAACTCATTAAGAAAGCTGCCAATAGAGTTGATTCGGATGTTGATGGTGATGTCGATGAAAAAGATAAAAAAAGATCCGATGAAATGGGTGAATATGTCAATACTCCCGATGGTAAGAAAAAAACAACTAGAGTTAAAGAAGGTTATTCTTGGAGAGATGATCTCATCGAAGTGATGGGTGATAAAATGGATGATGATTCCAAGAAAAAAATTGATGTAATGAAGGGTAAAAATAAGATCAAAATTAATCCTCCAATGGGTGAGGAAGTTGATCTTTCCGATTCTTTAGATACAATTGTTGAAGGGTCTGAAAAGAAATATTGCAGACTCTGTATGAAGAAAGAGTCTAGAAATGAGTGTAGTTATGGTGGTAGAATGTTTGATGCTTATTCTGTAGATGATGCTACAGATGGCGAAAGAGAGGCTGCAGCGTCTCAAAATAATGGTGACAGTGGTGCTGATGGTGGCGGGGTATCTGAAGAAACTACGGCTCAAGATCAACAACTTCAGAGAAAACAACTACAACTAAATCGACTCAAGTTACAAGCTCAACAAAAAGCCCTCCAGAAAAAATCTAAAACTGACATGAATATGTCAACTGAAAGTGTTTTTTCTGAGTTTAATGAAGTTGAATTAGAATTAATTTCTGAAAAAATTATTAATAAAGTTGCTGAAGATTTCTTCCAAACTTATGTTGAGGAGAATGAAGTTACTGAAGATGATATTGATACATTGCTTGGAGAAATGACCTTGGAAATTAATGAGTCTATTATTCTCACCGAAGAGAATGATATTCTTATTGAAAAACTTGGAATGGTTAAGAAAGCACTTAAAACAGCAGGAAAAGCTGTACAGGGTGGCATAGGTCTTGCTGCAAGATCAGTAGGAACTGCACAAAGAGCAGCATCTCGTGTTAAGAGTGCTGCTACAAGTGGATACAAGAGAGGAAGATATGGTTCTGGTGGATCATCTTCATCCTCATCACCATCTTCTTCTTCCTCATCTTCCTCATCACCATCCAAACCAAAAGGATCTGTTGCAGGCAAACTTGCAAAGGGTCTTGGTAAAGTTGCTAAGGGAACAGTAAAAGTAGCTGGTAAAGTAACTAAATCAGTTGCAGGAAAAACTGCAAGAGGCATCTCTAATGTAAGTGGTGCTGCTGCTAAAAAACTTGGTGAAGAGTCAATTCAGGAAGCTGATATGACTGGTGCTCCATCTATCAAAGATGCAAAACCTGCAAAGAAAACTAAAGTTAAAAATTATCCCGGACTTGGTATTGCTCCTACTATTAAAAAGGAAGAAACCGAAGATTCTTTAAAGGATCGTCGTCAAGAGAGAGGTGGTGTTGATGGTAATACTGACTACCGTAGACCTTCACGTAATGTAAAGACAGGTCCAGTTGACAAAAAGAAATCATCAGAAGCATCAAAAAGAGCTTTTGATAAAGTAAAATCCGATATTATGAAAAAATATGGAAAAAATGCTCTAATGAAATAAATATAAGAGTACCATTCTGAGGATGTTATGTTAGCAAGTCTAGTAACCTTAGTTAGACCATTACTTCTCTCTGCCATGAATTCTTGCCAAGTTAAAAAACTTGTAGTAGAACTATGTGAAAAATATGTAGCTACAACAGATAATGATATGGATGACATCTTACTTCGACATGTGAAAAATGCATTATTAAAAGACTGCGAATAATCAATTAAAAAAGAGGAGGGGAATTTATTCTCCTCCTTTTTCTTTTTATAAATATTCTTAGGAAAAATTTTTTAACGGAAAGGACATGGCTCTCTGGGGTAATAACGATAATGTCTCCTCACTTGGAACAGTTTCTCTCAATTATGATACTCTTGCAGTAACTGGAAGTGGCACATCTTTTGGCCTATCTGGTCATCCACAAGTAGGTGATGTAATTAGATTTGGTACAAGGGGTGGAACATATTTTGGTGATGGTGTAATTGCATCTATTGCAAGTGAAACTAGTTGCACTATTGGTTCTACTATGGGACTAAATGGATCTGCAATTTCTGGAGTTCAGTTTACTGTATCTGAATGCCCAGTTTATACTGTTGGTGACGAATCTTATAGTGAAACTCAAGGAGATTTTGATAAACTAGCTTATGGTACTGCAACAGCAGATCATTCTGGAACTGCATATGATTTAACTCATGGTGGTTGGGTTGGTGTCACTACCTATACTGATTGTCATGGAAATTTAAGAGTCAAAAAAGAAACTCTTGTTGCAATGTCGGGAATTACTACCGGTGGAATTGTATATCCAACTAATGTCTGATTTAAATGAAGTTTGATGAATTAAATGATGCAAATTTTCTGATATTTGCTATAAAAAATTATGATAATCCTCAAGCTGTAACTGAGGATGATTTTTATGATGATCTTAAAAGATTCAAATACATAAAAAGACTATTGAACAAATATTTAAATGGTCAAGATTTAAATTATAATCTTGTGTTAAATCACATTATGATTCTTTATAATGTATTTGGTGAAGCTGCTACTGCTATGATATTTCATAAGATAACTAATTTGGAAATGAGATCTATATTAAAGTCTTTTTTGTTATTTTTAAAAAGGATACCAGAATATCCACATACCACTTTGGATGAAATTTCACCCAATGCACATTGTTTAAATAAACTTCAACGGTTATGAATAATTCAAAGTTGCAAAAAATTATTAATATAGTAAAAACTTTGAATGAGTCTCCAACAATGAGTGTAGGATCTGGTCAAATTGCAGGTACAAGAGAAGCTGGAGATGATCCTCCAGTTGATTTAAGAAAGTATAGAAAAAAACTTTCTATGTTTTATCGACAAGATTTAATTAAAAAAAGAAAAGGAAAGAAGAAGGATTAGAACGATGGCGTTTGGTCTTGGTAAATTAGCAGTATTAGAATCTAAACTCAACATTTATGAAGATCTCTCTAAAGAGATGCTTGACAAGCTGGAAAGAGCTGTAGGAACAATATCTGAAAGTAGTAATAGAGTTGCTGTAATATTAGAAAGACATGAAAATAGGTTGGACGAAGGTGATAAAACAAACGAAGCTATAATAAAAATGATTGATGCTCGTCAACAATCTGATGAGAAAATGTTTGATAGAATTTCTAAAAAATTTGATGAGATTGAAAAAAAAATTAATGATCTGTACAAATTTAGATGGATTACAGTCGGAGTATTGACAACAATATTAGTTCTCAGTAAAACTATTGATCTTATGGCCCCCTCAATGATTGGGCCACTTGACACGTTAAAGACTACATGGTATTCTAATACCACAGAACGTATTAATTCAAGATGAGTTTTATTGATGTTAAGTACATTAACTTAATATCTTCTCAACTACCCAGATTCGCTAGAAAAAAACAAGATCTTTATAACTTTAGATGTCCTTACTGTGGAGATAGTAGGAAAAAACAGGACAAAGCTAGAGGGTATCTTTATAAAATCAAAAATGACTTTGCTTTCAAATGTCATAATTGTGGGGTTGGAAGAACATTAACTAATTTTCTCAAGGATAACTTTCCTACTTATTATGACCAATATATTCTTGAAAGATATAAACAAGGATTAACTGGTAAAAATACACAAACACCAAATCCAACATTTAATTTTGAAAAACCTAAATTTAAAAAGTCATTAAATTTACCTAAAGCTTCTACAAATAATGTTGCTTCAGATTATCTTAAGAAGAGAAAATTAAATCCAGTCAATTTTTTCTACGCAGAAAACTTTAAAAAGTTTTGTAATAGAATAAAACCGGATACATTTGAGTCTGAAAAAAATGATCATCCCAGAATTATTATTCCGTTTTATAACGAACATAAGGAATTAATAGGTTTACAGGGTCGATCATTGAGTTCTTGGATTCAACCTAAATATCTCACACTGATGTTTACGAACAAATATCCTAAGATATATGGACTAGACACAATAAATAAAAAATTACCCATTTATGTGGTCGAAGGACCTTTTGACAGTACTTTTATTAAAAATAGTGTTGCTTTATGTGGTAGTGATGGTGATCTCCGTTGTCTTAATGGAAGTGATCTTGTTTATGTTTATGATAATGAACCTCGCAATAAAGAAATTGTAAAAAGAATTGAATCATGTATTGATAAAGGAAAAAAAATTGTTATCTGGCCTTCCACAGTAAAGGAAAAAGATATTAACGATATGATTCTTTCTGGACATCATGTTCAGGATATGGTAGAATCAAATACTTATAAAGGTCTACAAGCTAAAGTTAAATTTATTGAATGGAAACGAAAATGAGTAACGGTATTAAAGTAACAAAAAGAGATGGTCGTATTGAATCTCTAGATCTAGATAAAATGCATATCATGGTTGACGAAGCCTGTAAAGATCTTGCAGGTGTTTCTGCCAGCCAAGTTGAAATGACTTCTGGAATTCAATTTTATGATGGTATTACTACTGCCGAAATTCAAGAAATATTAATTCGTAGTGCTAGTGATTTGATTGATTTGGAACATTCCAACTACCAATTTGTGGCTGCAAGACTTCTTCTTTTTGCAGTGCGTAAAAGTATCTATGGATTTAAAAATAATATTCCAGATTTATACAATCATATTACAAACTGTGTAAATATGGGAATTTATGATAAAAATATTTTTAAATATTATTCGGAAGATGAAATTAAACGGGTTAATAGTTTTGTTGATCATGATCGTGACTTCCTGTTTACTTATGCAGGTTTACGTCAAGTCTGTGACAAATACTTGGTGCAGGATAGAAGCACAGGGAAAGTATACGAAACTCCCCAATTTATGTACATAATGATTGCCTTGACAATTTTCCAAAAATATCCCAAAGAAACTAGACTTTCTTACGTCAAGAGGTATTATGACGCAATCTCCAAACACAAAATCAACATTCCCACACCTATCATGGCGGGAGTGCGAACTCCACTTCGACAATTTGCTAGCTGTGTTCTTGTTGATGTCGATGACACCCTCAATTCTATCTTTAGTTCTGATATGGCAATTGGCCAATACGTTGCACAGAGGGCGGGAATCGGTATCAATGCGGGTAGAATCCGTGGCATCAACAGTAAGATCAGAGGCGGAGAGGTTCAACACACAGGTGTTGTACCCTTCCTCAAAAAGTTTGAATCAACTGTCAGATGTTGCACACAAAACGGCATCAGAGGTGGGTCAGCTACTGTCCATTTTCCTATCTGGCACCAAGAAATAGAAGATATTCTTGTTCTTAAGAATAATAAAGGTACGGAGGATAACCGTGTTAGAAAACTAGATTATTCAATTCAAATATCTAAACTCTTCTATGAAAGATTTATCCAAAACTCCCACATCACATTGTTCTCGCCTCACGATGTTCCAGGTCTTTTTGATGCTTTTGGTACTGATAGATTTGATGATCTATACAGAACTTACGAGAGTGATCCAAATGTGCCTCAAAAGACAGTTGGTGCCCAGGAGCTTATTCTGGACCTTCTAAAAGAACGTGCAGAAACTGGTCGTATTTATTTGATGAATATCGATCACTGTAATAGTCACTCTTCTTTTAAAGATAAAGTTTATATGAGTAATCTTTGTCAAGAAATTACTCTTCCAACAGAACCAATCGATCATATTGATGATACCAAAGGTGAGATTGCATTGTGTATTTTATCTGCAATTAATATTGGAAAGGTAAAATCTGATGAAGAACTAGATAATCTATGTGATTTATCTGTTCGTGGTTTGGAAGAACTAATTGATTACCAAGGATATCCAGTAAAAGCTGCTGAAAATGCAACTAAAGCCCGTAGATCTTTAGGTATTGGTTATATTGGTCTAGCACATTATCTTGCAAAACTTGGATTTAAATATGATTCTCAGGAAGCTTGGGATGCAATTCATTCACTATCTGAATCATTCCAATTTTATCTACTGAAGGCATCAAATACTCTTGCGAAAGAAAAAGGTGCATGTGATGCATTTTCTAGAACAAAATATTCCGATGGAATTCTTCCTATTGATACATACAAGAAGGATGTCGATGAAATTACTACAGTAGGATATCAACATGATTGGAATACTTTACGGTCTTCTATACAAGAACACGGTTTACGGCACTCAACATTGTCGGCACAAATGCCTTCAGAGAGCAGTTCCGTTGTGTCAAACGCAACAAATGGAATCGAACCTCCTAGAGGATTCCTGTCCATTAAGAAATCCAAAAAAGGTCCACTCAAACAAATTGTTCCACAGTACAATACCCTGAAGAACAACTATACTCTACTATGGGATATGGATTCAAACTTGGGATACATTAAATGTATATCAGTAATTCAAAAATTCTTTGATCAAGCTATATCAGGAAACTGGTCTTATAATCCAGAACATTTTCCTGACAATGAAATTCCAGTGTCTGTTATGGCTAACGATTTCCTTACAACATACAAATACGGATGGAAAACTAGTTATTATCAGAACACATACGACATCAAAACAGATGAAATACCAGAACAAAAACAAGAAGATAACCTTGACTCATTAATGGAACAACTTCTTACATCAGAAGAAGAAGATTGTGAAAGTTGCAAAATTTAATCTAGGAGAAACTAATGCATTTCGATTTTAAAACACAGGAAAAAATTGAAGCCGGAAAAAGACTTGATGGATTGACAGTTTTTAATACAAAAGAAGTACATAGAAAAAATCAACCAATGTTTTTTGGTCAACCTCTGGGAATTCAGAGGTATGACTCTTACAAATATCCAGTGTTTGAAAAATTGACTACTCAACAACTTGGATATTTTTGGAGACCAGAAGAAGTTTCTCTACAAAAAGATCGTGGTGATTATCAAACGCTTCGTCCAGAACAGAAGCATATCTATACGTCCAACCTCAAGTATCAAATTATGCTTGACTCCGTACAAGGCCGTGGTCCTGGGATGGCTTTTATCCCTTACTGTTCATTACCTGAACTAGAAGCCTGTATGGAAGTATGGGGATTTATGGAAATGATTCATAGTCGTTCATACACATACATCATTAAAAACATCTATCCAGATCCATCAATTGTATTTGATACTATTATTGGAGACACTCGTATTCTAGAAAGAGCTGAAAGTGTTACTGAAGCTTATAATGACTTTATAAACTCAGCTCACATCTATGGTACAAGTAATTCTTGGAAACATAATCTTGAAGGAGTTGATTATGCAATGGGTGATTTATATGAAGTAAAACGTAAACTTTATAGAGCAATAGCAAATGTCAATATCTTGGAAGGAATACGGTTTTATGTTTCTTTTGCTTGTAGTTTTGCTTTTGGTGAACTTAAACTCATGGAAGGTTCAGCAAAAATTATCTCCCTTATTGCTAGAGATGAAAATCAACACCTAGTTATTACTCAAAATATTCTCAATAAATGGAAAGATGGTGATGATCCAGATATGAAAAAAATTGCCAAGGAGGAAGAGGAGTGGGTTTACGGTATGTTTGATCGTGCTGTGAATGAAGAAAAGAAGTGGGCTGATTATCTCTTTAAAGATGGATCTATGATCGGTCTCAATGATAAACTCCTGCAAAAATATATTGAGTGGATTGCCAATAGACGTATGAAGTCTATCGGACTCAAACCGGTATACGACATTGCAGCGAAGAACAACCCTCTTCCATGGACACAACACTGGATCTCCTCAAAGGGTCTCCAGGTAGCGCCACAAGAGACTGAGGTGGAATCTTATGTGGTTGGAGGAGTCAAACAGGATGTCGATGCTAAGACCTTCTCAGGGTTTAAACTCTAAAAAACAAAATATAATTTAAGTAAGGGGCCCTTGACGGGTCCTTTTTTTGTGTCTATAATAACTCTGCTAAGGTTCAGAAAAAAGCTCTAAATATTTAAATAATATTCTATGAGCTTAAATGAGTTATGAAAATCCTTGGACTTTATTGGAACGAAGTTTTGATAGTTGTGATGTTAATGACTACTTTGGTTTTGTTTACCGTATTACCAATCTCACAAACCAACGACAGTACATTGGTAGAAAGTATTTTTGGTCATTTAGAACGCCAAAGGGAAAGAAACGAAAGGTAAAACAAGAATCTGATTGGAAAAAGTATTATGGATCTTGTCCAGAATTAAAAGAAGATGTAAAAATAATTGGTAAAAATAAATTTAAAAGAGAAATTTTATCTTTACATAAAACAAAAGGACAATGTAATTTTGAAGAAACTAAACAATTATTTTTATATGGTGTCTTGACTGAGGCTCTTGCCGACGGCACTCCAAAATATTATAATTCCAACATCCTTGGACGATACATGAAAAAGGATTATTTTCAATATGAACATCAAGACTAACGCATTAATCAATTGCCATTGGGCTGTCAAAAGAATCAATGAAACTTATGAAATTGCAATGAAAACAAATGACATTGATATGTTAGATGACGCTCATTCAATATATGAAGAATTTGTAGAATGGATAAACGAATTAGAAGACTCATCTAATCTACAAATTATGTACATTAATTATTTAAATCGATGAAACCTATGACAATGAACATTATTATTTCTGGCATCATTAGTAGTGCTGTCGCAACTCCATTTCTAATTAGTCAGAATGTAAATAATCAACCAGAAACAGTTTCACCTGTAGTTGAAGTAAAAGTTGAACCTTATAATCCTTCCTGGAAATGTAAAGATTGTACGCCAGAAGAAAACTATGTCCTTGAACAACTCCAAAAATATACTAAAATCTCAGATCGTAATGCTCTTGCAACGATTATGGGTAACATTAAACAGGAAAGCAAGTTTATTTCCAACATATGCGAGGGAGGGGCTAGAGTTTCTTACGACTCTTGCTATAGTGGGGGTTACGGTCTTATTCAGTGGACCAGCGTAGGTAGATATAATAATCTTGGTAAATTCTGTACTAAATATGGTTGTGACCCAAGTAGTTTGGAAGGTCAAACTCGTTATATGATTAATGAGAATATTTTCCAACGTTATCTCCCAGAGTTTGAAGGCACTGGCAAAACTGTTAGTCAATACATGATTCCTGCTTATTATTGGTTGGGATGGGGAATCAAAGGTAAAAGAGAAATTTACGCATACGATTATACTAAAAAACTTGTTTACTCATGATTATAAGATCAATTAAAAAACTGATCAACCATAAAACTGTTCCAGCTCCAATAGTACTAGAAGACGATCCTTGGTTTGGTCCAGCATTTTTATCTGATAAACAAAAAGATTATTTAAAAATGAGAGAGGAATTGGAAAAACAAAATATACTAATTCCTCTTTCGGAAGATCAACCTTTCACTAGAGAGGTTGAAAATATTCATGAAATCATGTATAATATTGCAACCAAAGATCAAAAAACAACTACTCAACTTAATCCAATGCCTAAATTAGGTGGGGGATCAGAATATCTCCAAGGAGGTTCTAATGGTTATGGTTGGATGTCTGGTGGTAGAATTAGTTAGTTTAACTAATTTTTTGGGTCCATAGTTAAACGGATATAACTACCGCCTTCTAAGCGGTTATTCTAGGTTCGATTCCTAGTGGACCTGTTAGTAATTTATTAATTACTACTTTATTATCTAAATAATTTTTGATACTTCTTGTCCATATGGAATTTGTAGAGCCCTATTCAACAATATTGGTTCTTAATAGTTCATATGAACCAATTCAATTTACTAGTTGGAAAAGAGCTATTGTTCTTCTTTTTAAAGAAAAAGCAAGATTAATTTCAAAAAGAGTCATAAGACTTGTTAATTATGTAAGAATCCCATTTACTAAAATTAAAGATAATACTCCAACAAGAAATTTGATATACAAAAGAGATGATTACAAGTGTCAATATTGTGGTTCTACTAAAGAATTAACAATTGATCATATCATTCCCAGATCAAAAGGTGGATTAGATACATGGGAAAATTTAGTTGCATGTTGTAATAAATGCAATGTTAAAAAAGGGAATACAGATTTAAAAGAATCTGGAATGAAATTAAATCGAAAACCAAAAGCTCCAATCAATAAAATATATTTGGATTTGGAAAAAACAAAAGTTGGTGAATGGAAAGAATTTTATTTTAACTAAACTTGACAAAACCATCATTATAGTCTATATTAACTTTATTGCGGGATTAGTTCAGTGGTAGAACGTCAGCCTTCCAAGCTGAATGTCGTCGGTTCAAATCCGATATCCCGCTTTGGAACTTATAAGTTCCACCTGTGCAATACGCCTAATGCCAACTTAGCTCAGCTGGATAGAGCAGGGTTTTTGTAAAGCTCAGGTCAACGGTTCAAGTCCGTTAGTTGGCTTCAGGTATACTTTAAATTTAAAATGAATCCTTTATCTGAATATAAAGAGGGTGGTCTTCCTGTTAAAACAGTTAATATATTACGTTTAATTAGTGAATTGGAAGGATCATCACAACTTTGCAAATATATGGGGTTTATTGAAGATATGAATATGCTTGATACAATAAAAAGAAAATACTATAAAATGTATTTTAAACTTAAAAAAGAAGAAAATAATTCACTATAATGTTTTATTCCCCTGTAGCTCAATCAGGCAGAGCACGGAGCTGTTAACTCTGGGGTTACTGGTTCGATTCCAGTCGGGGGAGTTGGGGAGATTAGCTCAGAGGTAGAGTGTCTCGTTTACACCGAGGTTGTCACTGGTTCGATCCCAGTATCTCCCATATAAATAATAAAAAAATTAAATAATGAGGAATATGAAAAAATGTCTATTGTATTTCGATGTAAATCATGCGGCAAAGAAATAATATCTTCATCTAAAACTCAAGTTTGTGGATGTCCAAATTTAATGGAAGTTAAAGATAATACAGTTACTGCTTCTGATCTTTCACAAGTAATTTTAGTGTCTAAATATAAAGAGAATGAAAGATCTGTCCTGTCTAAACAGGATTTGGAATTTCAAGAATCAAGAAAAAAACGTAAAATACGAAAGTTAAACTTTGAGGTAAAATAATGGCAATTACTCATAGATGGCGAGTTAGTAAACTTAAAAAATATCCATCAAAAACAGTTAGCTATGAATCTGGCGATGTAACTTTCAAAGACTATGTTTGTTATATTGGAGCAAGAATTAGAACTTATGATTCTGAATCTCCAGATACTTACATTGAAAAAGATGTGGTTTTAGATTGGGCAACAAAACCACAATCCCCTCCAGAAAGTGCTTCTGATTATATTGAGTTTTCTGATTTGACGGAAGAAAACCTAGTTGCAATTATTAAAAATGCTTCAATGTATAAAAAAATTGAAACAATTATGGAAGATAAGTATATTCGTGATTGGGGTTCTGGTGCATGGGAAGAAACTGATAATCCCTTTGATCATGATGAATTCAAAGATCCTGCACCTTCCGCAGAAGAAATGGAAGAATATGCTAAATCTGTTGCTGCCGAATCAGAAACCGTTTGACAAAAAAGAACTGATAGTTTATAATAAACCTGTGAACTGGAGAGGTGGTCGAGTGGTTTATGGCACTGGTCTTGAAAACCAGCGATGTGCAAGCATCCGTGGGTTCAAATCCCACTCTCTCCGTTCCGGGAATTAGCTCAGCTTGGTAGAGCGCTGCTTTTGGGAAGCAGAAGTCACAGGTTCGAATCCTGTATTCCCGACTCATAAATAAGTTTAAATTTATTTAAAATTAATGGAAGAAGAACTAATTGAACAAAACAATCAAAGTGACGAAGAATTACAAACTAATAATGATGAAATTTTAAGAATTATATACACAGATCACGACGAAGCTAATTAACGTAAACTCCTTTAGCAATCTGGTGAATGCAGCAAACTCATAATTTGCCTAAGGTGAGTTCGATCCTCACAAGGAGTATTGGACAGTTTTATATCTGTCCATCTTGACAAATAAAAGTCAAAGTCCTATACTATAGAAGTAGTCAATCAAAAACAATGTCTAGTTCCAAGTTTCTCTCTAAGTTTAAGTCACATATTGACAAACTTACTGGAGCCCTTGATGGAGAAGTAGTTCTCGATGAAGATCATCCTAAACTTTATCAAAAACTTATCCGTTACTACGAGAACAATGGGGTTCAGTTTTATGATGATCCCGAAGATGATTACAATGTAATTCTTGATCATGTAGAAGATGATCTTATCCGATCTGGTATTTACAACTGATGAAAGTTCTTCTAGAACGTTTTCCCTATCGTTATATTGATTGTGGAATCTTAGAAAACGGATTCCCAGATTATAGAATTCAAAAAGCTGATAGTTGGACAAAAAAATACAAAGATATGTATCTTTGTGATAATGGTATGCAACTTACAACTGCTATGGAAGATTTTGAGTATACTAAATGGCTTGATCCAGATCGAGTTCCTTGTTATGTTAAAGATCGTGTAAAATATTAAAATCAAACCCCGTAGGATAAGGGTTAAGCCTACTGGTGCGGATGGGATCTTTCCCGCCTGTTTTGCTTGTTTCAGTAAAAAACAAGCACTCCATAAATAATTCTATCGATTTTTATAGGCTTATGATTGGAACATCACATACCGAAGCAGTAGAAACTGCTGTAAAAACTTCCTCAAGAAGATCAAAAAAATCAACTTACATGTCAGCATATGATAAAAAAGTTGAAGAAAGACTTCAAAAATTAGAATCATCTTCATCGACTGGTTCTAATGAAGGTGGTTTGGAAGAAAGACTTTCTAGACTTGAATCTAGAATTGACAATCTTCTAACAATTCTAAAAATGGATAAACAGCTTAATATTGAAAAATTAAGTGCAAAATATCCCGTAGATTAATTTTATAAAGAGGGGTTGCAAAAACCCCTCTTTTTTTGTATAATATTTTGATAAGTATGTTTAAATATGAAAACTGCATTAATAACAGGAATTACTGGTCAAGATGGATCGTATCTTGCAGAACTCCTTTTGGAAAAAGGATATAATGTCCATGGCATTGTTCGTAGATCTTCTTTAATTAATACTCATAGAATTGATCATATTTACGAACAAATTACTCTCCATTATGGAGATCTTACTGATTTTTCGAGTCTTGTTAATATTATTCAAAAAACTCAACCAGATGAAATTTATAATCTAGGAGCTCAAAGTCATGTAAAAGTTTCTTTTGAACTTCCTGAATATACTGGTAATGTTGATGGTCTTGGTACACTTCGTATTCTTGAAGCTGTACGCATATTAGGTATGCAAACTAAAACAAGAATCTATCAAGCTTCTACATCAGAACTTTATGGACTTGTGCAAGAAACTCCACAATCAGAAACTACACCATTTTATCCTAGATCTCCATATGGTGTAGCTAAATTATATGGATATTGGATTATTAAAAACTATAGAGAATCATATGGATTACATGCAAGTTCTGGAATATTATTCAATCACGAAAGTCCCCGGAGAGGAGAGACGTTTGTTACCAGAAAAATTACCAGAGGATTGTCCCGTATTTCTGTTGGGCAACAAAACATATTATCTCTCGGAAACCTTAATGCTAGAAGGGATTGGGGACACGCCAGAGACTTTGTAGAAGCGATGTGGTTGATGTTGCAACAAGATCAACCAGATGACTATGTAATCGCAACTGGGCAAGATTATTCGGTAAAAGATTTTGTTAATGAAGCTGCCCCTTACTTTGGCATAAACATTATATGGGAAGGTGAGGGATCTGATGAAATTGGTATTGATAAAAATACCGGTAAAACAATTATTAACGTACATCCTAAATATTTCAGACCCTCTGAAGTGGAGACGTTATTGGGTGATGCAACAAAGGCAAAAGAAAAATTAGGTTGGGAACCCAAAACATCATTTAAACAATTAATTGAGGAGATGTGTATTTATGGACAATGATTCTAAGATATTAGTGGCTGGTGCCAATGGAATGGTCGGATCAGCTATTGTAAGAAATTTAAAGAGTAAAGGATATAAAAATATTATTGAAGCCACAAGAAAGGATGTTGATTTTACAGATCAATTAAGTTCTTTTAATTATTTTGATAATGTAAAACCAGATTATGTCTTTTTAGCCGCAGCAAAAGTTGGCGGTATTCATGCAAATAGACAATATAAAGGAGATTTTATTTATGAAAATTTGATGATCCAAACTAACGTAATTCATCACTCATATATGAGTGGTGTAAGAAAATTATTGTTTCTTGGATCTTCTTGTATTTACCCCAAGTATTCTCCCCAACCAATAACTGAAGATCAATTTCTTTGTGGTGAACTAGAACCAACTAATGATGCATATTCTGTTGCTAAAATTGCAGGTATTCAGATGTGTAAAGCTTATAGAGAACAATATGGATTTAATGCAATTGCATTAATGCCTACAAATCTTTATGGACCAAATGATAATTTTGATCCACAAACGTCTCATGTTCTTCCTGCAATGATTGGCAAATTTCATGCTGGTTTAAAACACAGTAAGTTTTATGATATAAAACTTTGGGGGGATGGATCACCGAAAAGAGAATTTTTACATGTTGATGATTTAGCAGAAGCTTGTCATACTTGTATGGAAGTTTATAATCAACCTGATATAATCAATATTGGAACTGGAGAAGATATTACAATTAGAGAATTAGCTGAAACAGTAAAATCAATTTCTGGATTTAAAGGTGATATTATTTGGAATGAAAATATGCCAAATGGAACTCAAAGAAAAGTTTTAGATGTCAGTAAAATAAAATCTTTGGGGTGGCAACCAAAAATTTCTCTTAGAAAGGGTATTAAAGATACCTATGACTACTATATTTCTACATTAAAATGATTGGATTTAATCATCTTGGCAAACTTGGCAGACTTGCCAATCAAATGTTTCAATATGCCTCATTAATTGGTATAGCTGATAAGTTGGGATTGGAATATACTATTCCAAATCATAATGAAATTTTTTTTGATGGTATCAATAATTTAAGAATCGAACTTTTTGATTGTTTTGATATTAAACCCAATCACGTAGGTCAATTAAAAACTGGTAGATATATTCGTGAAAGTAGATTTCACTTTGATAAATCTTTATTTCTCTTAAATAAAAATCCATCTATGAGTCTATATGGATTTTTTCAATCACAAAAATATTTTGTTCATGTTGAAGATGAAATAAGAAAACAATTTGTTTTTAAAAACGAAATTACAGAATTATGCAAACAGGTTTTTAAAGATAATTTTAAAAATCCGATATGTCTTCACATACGTAGAGGTGATTATATAAAACTTTCGGATAATCATAATGTTTTGAGTCTTAATTACTATAAAAAATCTTTAGAAAAATTTTCAAAAGATAGACAAGTAATTATTTTTTCTGACGATTTTAAATGGTGTAAACAACAAGAAATATTTGAAAATTCTAGATTTCTTATTTCAGAATGTAAGAATCCATATGTAGATTTATGTCTAATGAGTATGTGTTCAGACTTTATTATTGCAAATAGTAGTTATAGTTGGTGGGGTGCATGGTTAGCTAATCGTGGAAAAGTTATTGCACCATCTCAATGGTTTGGACCCGCAAATGCACACTTAAATACTAAAGACTTGTATCTTGATTCATGGGAGGTAATATGAGTTATTTTATTGATGAAGAAAATGATTTTACGGTATACGAAGCTCCAAAAAATGGTGGAACTACTTTAAGACTTTGGATTTGTTTTGCTGGTACTGGAGAACTTATAAAATCTTCAGAATCTGAATACTATGCAGGTACAGATGAAACTTATAGGATGCTTCAAGAATGGGGTTATAAAAACGGTAAATTTGCATCTACAGAAACATCTAGAAAAATTTGTATAAAAAGAGATCCGGTTTCTAGATTTATTAGTTGTTTCTATGATAAAGTTATCAAAGAAGGAAGATTAAAAGTTACGATTGATGATTTTATTGATAACTTTGATGATATTTTAAAAAAACATCCGGATAAAATGAATGATGGAAAAACAAAGTACATGAAGTTTCATTTTGCTCCCCAAACATATCATTTTGGAGATAGTGTAGATTATTATGATAGTGTATTTGATATTAAAGATGTTAATACAAAATTGAAAAAATACTTGGAGGATAGATGGAATATTGGATTGCCACAATTACACGCTAGGAATAATGGACTAAATAAATTTGATTTGACAACTAGCCAAATTAAAAAAATTAAATTAATTTATAATCAAGATTATGAAAACGGATGGTGTAATGACTGAAGGATATATCTTTGTTGCTATAGGTGACAGATATCTCAGAATGGTAGAAAATTTTATTAAAACTTTGAGACATTTTGAAGATAATCGTGATGTATATGTTATTACTGAAGTTGATGATGATAAATTATTCAGGTCCGCAAGAACTGAGTTTGAAAGATATGGAACGGTTCCTAAAATAACTCTTAACAGATATCTTCCTTTTGATCATAATATTTTTCTGGATGCGGATAGTTTATGCATAGGTGATACTCAACATGTATGGGATTTGTTTAAATCTAAAGACCAATTTATTCAACAAATTGGCATAAAGAATGATCCTACATTTCATTGTCATCAATATGGCAAAGAGTTGGGATATCCTGTACCAAGAGTTCATGGTGGATGTATTTACCTAAACAAAAATACTTTAGACGAATCTTTCTTTGATTGGATGCAAAATGTTTGTTTTCCAAATTATGAAAAAATTCTTCATAATAGTCCATTAAATTATAAAGCTAGTAGACCGGACCAACCAATTTATGCCATGGCTCATGGAAAATGGGGATTGGAACCTGTAGAACTATTAGAAACTCCTATTATGACTTGTCTTGGTGTAAATGAGTTTCTTGATTTGCCTATGAATAAAGTTCAATTTAAACAAAGAGTTGGACCAGTGTTAGATAAAATTATTCCATTTGCTCATATGTGGGCAAAAATTGATACCCCGGTCTATAATAAAGTTTTAAAAAGTATTTTAGGAGATTCATGAATAAAACAATTTGGATAACTTGGTTTCAGGGGTGGGATAAAGCTCCTGAAATATCTCAAAAGTGTTTAGAATCTTGGAAGCACTATAATCCAGATTGGAATATTGTTTTATTGGATGGGAAAAATTATAAAGATTATTGTAACATTGATGAAATTTTACCCGGATTGAATACAAATAATATTTCTCTTTCTGATATTTTGAGACTTTTTCTTCTCAAAAATTCTGGTGGTATATGGGCAGATTCTACTTTATTCTGTAATAAACCATTAGATACTTGGATTTATGACATTGAAGATTCTTTTGTTTTCACCAGAAAAGATCGTATGATTGCTTCCTGGTTTATAGCTGCAAAATCAAATTCACATATTGTAGATGTGTGGTATAATAATATGGTTAAATTTTGGAAATATAGAATTGCAGAAACGGATCAATTTGAACAACAATATGGTTGGATTCATGCATTATTCAGACAATCTTATTCCGAAGATAGACAGTTTAGAAACATAGTTGATTCTTGGAATAAAATAGATTGTTTAAGTGATGGCCAAAGTAGAGGTAGAGGACCACATTTACTTGCCCCATATAGAAAGTATTTTTATAATACTATAAGTGATCAAATTAAAAATAGAATTGATTCAAAAGTTGATCCCGTGTATAAATTGTCATATAAAGTGAATACTGACTGGAAAAGTTCTGATGTAAGAGGAATACATCCAACAGAACAAAAAATAAAAATGGATTATCCTTCTGATGGAGAATTAAATTATCTTTTGGAGACACTAAAATGAAAAAAAGAAATAAATCATTAGTTACTGGCGGTGCTGGTTTTATTGGTAGTCATCTTGTAGATGCTCTCATCGATCTCGGTCATGATGTTGTAGTAATTGACAATGAAAGTTCCGATGGTCATGACGAATACTATTGGAATAGTAACGCAATCAATTACAAGTTTGATATCAGAAAATATGAAGAAATTTATCCTTGTTTTACTGGAGTAAATTATGTCTTCCACCTTGCAGCTAAAGCTAGTGTACAAGCATCAGTAGATAATCCTCTACCTACTATTGCAACACAAGTAATGGGAACTGCCAATGTTCTTGAAGCTGCTAGACAACATGGTGTAGAAAAATTTGTTTATTCGTCAACATCTGCTTGTTATGGCAATCAGAATCCTATACCAAATGTTGAAACAATGCGTGAAGATCCTCTTAATGCATATGCTATTGGTAAACTTTCTGGTGAACAGTTGGTTAGAGCCTATCATGGTCTCTATGGTATGAAAACTGTTGCTTTTAGATATACGAATGTCTATGGAGAACGTGCAAGACATGTTGGAACTTATGCTCCTGCTGTTAGTAAATTTTTGAAGATGCGTGAAAGAGGTGATGCATTAACTATCTTTGGTGATGGTATGCAACGTAGAGATTTTATCCATGTATCTGACGTAGTACGTGCTAATACCGTTGTTAGTTTTGAAGAACTTGATAGTTGGGGTGAAATTTACAATATTGGTTATGGCAAAAACTGGAGTATTCAAGAAATTGCAGATGCAATTTGTACAGATGAACAAGTTCATCTTTCTGCAAGACCGGGAGAAATGAGAGAAACTCTTGCAGATATTAGAAAGGCAAAGGCTGAATTGACTTGGAAACCAAAAGTTGATATTCTAGATTGGATTAAAACAAAACTATGAAAGTAGCTATTATTTTTATTGGCACAGGTCAATATTTAAATTTTTTGCCTAATTATTGGTCAAAGATTGAAGAAAACTTTCTTCCAGAAACAGAAAAACATTTTTTTGTTTTTACTGATGGTGATATTGATAAAGATGAAACTCCTGATAATGTGACTATATGTCCAATTCCTCACAGGGATTGGCCTTTTATTACACTTCTTAGATTTAATAATATACAATCTATTAAAGAGGATTTGTCTGATTATGATCAACTGGTCTTTTTAGACGCAGATACTTTGGTTGTTGATACTGTTACAGAAGAAGAATTTTTATCCGATAAAGATTTTTTTGGAGTTCATCACCCATGTCATTACTTGAATATGCCACCACATAATCAACTTCCTGGTTCTTTTGAAACTAATAGAAAGTCTCAAGCTTTCTTGGATGTTCAAAAATATAAACCAGAAGTTTATTACCAAGGATGTCTTTGGGGTGGTAAAATTCCTGAAGTTTTTGAATTAGTTGATACTATAGTTGAAAGAACTGATATTGATGTTGAGAAAGAAACTATTCCAGTATGGCATGATGAAAGTCATTTGAATAAGTTTTTGATTGAAAATCAAGAACGAGTTAATGTATTAGGCCCTCAATTTGCATATCCGGAAGTTTTTAGTGAATATTGTACTTTTGATCCAAAAATTGTGCATGTTGCAAAAGACAACTCAAAATATCAAGTATAATGCCAGTATTTACAAAAGACGATCAAAAAATACTTTATGTTCATGTTCCTAAGACAGCTGGCAGTTCTGTCTTGAATCTTTTTAAAGATAATGGATATGAAATATCTTATTTTGATGAGGGTTCTGTGAGACCATTTAAAGGTCTCTGTGGCTCTCAACACATTCATACTGAATTAATTAAAGAAGAATTTGATCTTTCTGAGTTTTCGTATATTTTTTCTATATATCGAGACCCTGTTGATAGACTTATTTCCGAATACACTTGGAGATGTTCTAAAGGTGGTCAAAGATATCCTAGTTTAAAATATTGGGTCGAATTAATATTTGATCTTTATGATCAAGATAACTATGTAAATGATAATCATATTAGACCTCAAAATGAATTTTATTTTGATGAATGTGATGTTTATGATTTTAATAGTATATCTTCTTTACCTAAAAAATTATCTGAAAAAATTAATTTAAATATATCTAAAGAACTTGGATATACAAACTCTTCAAAATATAAGTATGAGTTGACTGATAGATGTAAAAATATTATAATGGAATTCTATAACTCTGATTATAACTGGTTAAACACCAACAGTATTATTTAAAATGGATAAAAATAAATCAATCTTTAAATTAAAAGGAATAGCTCCCGTTTATTATATAAATCTTGATGATCAAGTAGATAGAAAAGAGTATATGGAATCCCAATTTAAATATTGGGGCGTAGAAAATTACGAACGTATATCTGCATATGATGGTAGAGATGATGATCTTAGTGATGTTATTAAAGGTAAGTATCCAGATAATATGACATCTGGAGAAGTTGGATGTGTAACATCACATTTAAAGGCTATATCACATTGGTATGAAACTTCTGATTCTCCATATGCAATTATGATGGAGGATGATTGTGATATGTCAATTATCAATAATTGGCCTTTTACTTGGAAAGGTTTGATATCAAGAGTTCCTTATGATTGGGATGTATTTCAACTTGCAATTATTAATCCACAACAAATGCATTTAAATATGCATATTAGATTTGTTAACGATTTTTCTACTGCTTGTTATGTAATTAATAGACATCATGCAGAAAAATTAATTAAATTTCATATTAGAGGTGACAAATATAAGTTAGACAATGGTGTTTCTCCCAGAGCTGTTGCTGATGATTTAATTTATAATTCTGGTAAAACTTATGCTATGCCAGTATTTTCTTATCAACTTAAGTTGGGTTCTTCCATCCATCCTGATCATGTAGATCAGTTCCATAAAAGTAGTAGAGATGCTGTAGTTGGTTTTTGGGAACAGAATGGATCAACTTTAGATGTTAATAATTTATTTAAAATTAATCCATATGGCGGTGGTTTACCAACAATCCAACAAACCGCTTGACAAAAATTTCACACTAAGGTATTATAAATAGGTGGACATGAATATTGATTCATGTCACATGACAGACGAATTCCGCAAATTTGAGCTAGTCTAGTCTGATAGGCCATCAGACAAATTCTATAACGGAGACATGTCGAGTCTCTTATCATCTGTGGGTAATCACTCCACAAGTAAAATTAAAAGGTATTCTAAAATGATTAAATCTGTATTCGCAGCTACTGCTGCTCTTTCTATGTCCGCTGGCGCTGCTTTTGCAGGTCCTTACGTCAATGTCGAGACAAATGCTGGATGGACCGGTTCTGAGTACAACGGTGCCGCTACTGATCTCCACGTTGGCTACGAAGGTGCCCTTGGAGAATCTGCTTCTTACTACGTCCAAGGTGGTGCTACCTACTTGACTCCTGATGGTGGAGACAATGAGGCTGTTCCTTCTGGTAAGGCTGGTCTTGGTGTTGGTCTAACTGACAACCTGGGCGCTTATGGCGAAGTCTCCTTTGTTGGTTCTGGAGATGAGGACATTGATCGTGGATACGGTGCTAAACTCGGTCTGAAGTACAACTTCTGATATCCGAAGAAGTAAAGGTAAATATATAATATTTCAAGGAGGGGGGTTTAAATACCCCCTTTTTTATTACCTATGAAAAAAATTATTTCTGCCACTTCTCATCCATTATTTGTTTTAAATTTTTTAATCATTGGATTTTTTATTGTGGTTGGTATGATCCACAATCATGCTCATCACACTATGGAGCTTGATGTTGATTCATATGTAAGAAAATGGTGTAAAAAAAATGACTCCAACCGACAGTCCTGTAAAAATTTTTCAGATCCATCCTACTAAAACGCTTGACACGGATCTTTCTTTACTATATAATTATGTTGTAAATCTTTACAAAAGGAAATGACTGTTACTACTAATGAACTTGGCCAACAAAATTTGTTTGCCAAAGAGCCAACCATGTACGTTGATCAAACTGAAGCAGAACGTTACGGCTATGAAACATATGCAGAACGTGCTGAAAAACTCAATGGTCGTACTGCCATGATGGGATTTGTAGCAGCCATTGTTTCTTATGCCACTACTGGAAGTATTTTCTTTTTTGGAGCATTTGGATTCTAATATATAGAAAGTTAATTAACTTGATTAATATGACAAATCCAAATGCCCTTTATGAGGATATGCAGAGACTTGACGATATGTACGAAGAGTTAATGTGGCATCCTGATGATGAATTACAATTTACACACGATGGTCAGAAGATCATTATTACAAATAAAACTTTGGAGAAAAAAAATGACTGAACAAGCAGAACGCATTAATGGATGGGCAGCAATGATTGGTGTTATTGCCGCAATTGGATCTTACGCCACAACAGGCCAAATCATTCCTGGTATTTGGTGATGGGATTCATCATAGCATCAATAGTGATTTTAATCCCATTAATAGCTGTGGTAAAAAAATCATGACTTACGATTTTACTATCTTACAAACTTTAATTTTCATTGTCACTCCTTATTTTTTGATGTTAGCTCTTACTAGCAAAGATGAAGATGATGATAACGATATGAGTGGTGGTATGATGATTCCCTCAAATAATACAATTTAATAGTTAAAATATAATAAATATTTGAAAAATCTCCTAACTAGCTACTAGACTAATCTAGTGGTTAGTTAGATTTTTCAGTATCTAATATGAAAGAGAATTCCGATTTAAGTATAAGCAGAAAAGAGTGTCCTAAATGTAGCGCTGTCTGGTTAAACGGACAACATTATTGGTCAGGAACAGGAAAAAAGGGAAATGAACTAGATTTAGCTGGTTTGATATGTAATCAACTTGGTGATTATCAATGTATTAATCCATTAAAAGGAAAAGATGGTGGAGATACTTGGGAAAAAAGACTAGATTTTATTAACAGTCAAGATTTGAGTGGGGAATATGATGCCTAGATCTCAATTGACTAAAATCGATATATTGTCTAGAGTTTTAAAAATTAAAAATCAATTACACGAAGAACAAAATAATAATCAAAACAAAAAAGATACCTATGATATTGCACATAGGTATCTAAATAAAGTTCTTGATGTTATTAATGAATATAGATATTAATTATTTTTTAGTTTCAATAGAAGAAACCACTGGTGGTTCTTCATCTTTGTTCCTAGATGGTTTTGTTTGACCAGTACCACCACCAGCTTTAGCAGGACTAAGCCCAAAAGCTGCTAAGGAACCAGAAAACACAGATGCAATAAAAGTAGGATCGAAGTCAAGAATCTTCTGACCATTTGGTAAACGAACATAGCTAAATGTGAGAAGAGATGCGGACCAAATAAGTACGACAACTTTCACTAGATTTCCTAAAACTTCACTCTTATCTTCATCGCGGTCCTTTTCTTCTACTTTAGCTTTGGATTTATTTCCAAGCATAAGTAATTGATAAAGGCATCTTTATTTATTGATAAATAATTCAAAAAATAAGATGTCAGTTCCAGTAGTAAATATAAGAATTGAAAAGAGTGTTGATTTTGAAAAAGTTTTTACTGTAAAAAATCCTGATAATTCTCTTTTTAATTTAGATGGTTATACAGCTACTTCTAAAATTCGTAAACACCCCACTTCTACAGGTGTTACTACTTTTACTGCTGGTATAACAACATCTACTAGTCAAATTACATTATCACTAACAGAAGCTCAAACTGCAATATTGAAGTCGGGTATTAATGTTTATGATATTGTAATTACAAAAACATCAAATTCAAAAACTTCAAAAATATTTGAAGGAAACGCAACAGTAGTAGATACTTCTTCTCGATAAATAAAATTAAATTGTTATAAAATTATGTCTCAATTAACTGAACAACAGCAACATTTAAAAAATGCATTGCACCAACAAAGAATTTATATTAGTGAATGTACAAAATTAGAATCTGTTTTAGGAGTACGAAAAGAACAGGTTACTAAACTTTCAGGTATTATCGAATATTTAACAACTCTAAAAGTTGAGTTACCTCAAGAAGAACTTGATGGTATCCCAACTGTAGATGAAATGCTTCAGGGTCCAGTTGAAGAATCTATTCCTGAATAAAACCTTCGTTGACAAGGTATTCTCTTGTTAATGGTGTGGGAGGATAAACTTCCCACATTTTTCCACTAGCACAGGCTGAAAGAGCCTTCATAGTCATACCTCCAGTCTTACCTGCCCAAGTTGCTTCTGCTTCCCATGGCCATGCAGATTCGGGATAAGATCTTTCCACCATCTCACGCCATAAAGGTGGGACTGTTTCTTCAGGAAGAATAAGAGCAATCATACTATTGTCAATAGTGCCTGCCATACAATCCTGTGCAGCGTGCCATCCTTCATGACGCATTACTGACATCAACACACCAGGACGACGCATGTGTGCTTTGTTAAGAAAGAAATTATTTCCTACTGTATGGTAAACTCCACGATGTCCTACAGGAAAATATTTTTCATCTGCTAAAAACACCTTAACTCCGATCCGGTCAAGGGAAACAAGCATGTTGTTGAATTCAACAGCAATAGGATAAAAATCGTTAGTATTGGAATACTGACTAGAAATATCCAAAAGACTAAAGATTTGTTCGACTCCATCTTTACATTCCCTCAATAACATACATCCCATTGAGTCCATGGTGTTAAATCCTTTGGTAATCCTATCTTCTGCTAACGTTAAAGTAGGAGTTCCAATAATTCCAACGGTGTTGATTAAACCAATTCCAAACAAACTAAATAAAAATTTTTTCATAATTTAATATCCAAATCATTTTTATTATTTATCTTAAATATATAAGCCTTTGCAGGAAAATCATGCAGAAGTTTGTAAATGCAATAGCAATTTTTTCAGGATTAACATCACTTGCAGTAATTGGTGGTGGTGCATATGTTTATGTAAATATGGAAACTTGGCAATCAGAAGCAAAAGAACGTCTTACTGATCTTGTAACTGGTGCAATCACAGATTCATTGCCCGATTTGATTGATGCATCAATGCCAGATATTCCAAGTGTTCCATCAACAACCGGACCAGCTCTTCCATTTTAATTATGTTAAAACAAAAAAAGGATGAGGTAGAAATACCTGCAACAGTAACAAATAAAAAATCATCAATAAAAATTATTTTAATTGCACTAGGCACTGTGATTGGCATTTCACATCTTGGATTGCTTGGTTATGTACTTAAGGATAATACTCCTACAGTAAAACAAATTCCTACTATTAATATTCCAAAAGGTCCATATTCATCTTATAGGATTAAGGCTGATAAAGATGGATATGAAATTGAATATCGTGCTAATGATCCAGCTGTTTTAGAATCTGAAAAAACATTAGAACTTGATAAGAGTAGAAGGGGATTCTTTGGTGGTGGAACTGAAAAGAGAAATGAATATCGTCGTGATCAATATACTATGGAAGGTGATAAAAATATGAGAGGTGTGATTACAAAAGAGGGAAAGTCTGCAGAAGATATAGAGTGTTTAATCTCCGACGCTGGAGCACGATCACAAGGTGCAATGGCGGGTAGTGCAATTACTGCGGGTATCCTAACTCCTGCCGTAATGAATATTCCTTATATTGGATGGTTAGCTGCCGGGTGGGTAAGTCTTTTAGGAACACAAACAGGAGAAACTCTTGGTTCTGAAATAAGTTCTGTCTTTAATGATTGTTAATGGAAAGAGATGCTATTAATTTAACTCTTATCCATCAATGGATGACAGTTTCTGATGCTACATTATTATTGCATGATGCTTATATGAGATTTCGATCTCATAAAAAATATGGTGGATGGAAAACTGTTCAAACTCTTATGAATATTTCTTATGGAATTTATCAAAGAGAATCCGAAGAATTTTTAAGAGCTAGATTGGATTTAATCAAATCCAAACATAAATAAGTTCAGTTTTAATGGATTGAAATGGCACAAACAAAATATCGTAAACAAGTAAAGAAAGATGCATCTGATCAATTCTTTCTTTATGTTGCATTTCATTCTGCTTGGACTGCTGTCATGAGTTTATTTACTGATGTTTAATGGAAATACCTGATATTAAAGTTGATTCTATTGATATTGATATTGAAGATGTCACTATTAGTGAAGTAATTATTCCACCAATTAATACTATTATTGATAATATTAATCCTCCTCCAATTCCAATATCACAACCAGTAGTATTGGAAATTGGTCTTCCTATTGTTGATGTTCCCGGATGCGTTGAGGCTCATAAACAAGATGATGGTAAAAATCAAAATCTTGTAGCTGATGATCCAAAAGGAACTTTGACTTTTTGTGATGCTGGAGTTCCAAATTATAATCCTATTCAATTTGAACCTAGACGATTGGTTCCCACTAATCCAGCTAATATTCCAAAAACAAATACACCTGATAAACCAAAACCCAAAGTACCAGAAACTCCAAAAATACCAAAAGAATTTCCTACAATTCCTAAAATAGAATGTCCTACAAAGGAACAAATGAGAAATGAACCTGTTGGATTTATATTTGATAGTGGTAGAAAACAAATTGTAGGATATAAGTTAGAAGGATTGGAGTGTAAGAGAATAGTAGAAGATGTTCCTATTCCTGCTCAAATTGTAAATGCTATTCCTCCTGCTTCAACAATAACAACTACAGCATCTATTGCTGTGGTTGCTACAACTTCTGCATTACTTGCAAAACCGTTTGCTGATATTCTTTTACGAGTAGTTAAACCAGTAACGAAAAAAGTAATCAAAAAAATTGCCTCTATAAGAGGCAAAAAAGTAAAAGTTTTATCTACACAGGAACGCAGATTAGAACAACGT
>Ga0163109_10000555_pt1 | contig 29836 bp, 55 predicted proteins | sample CRUFie1St13metaG_FD_108704 | JGI IMG/M metagenome (GOLD analysis project Ga0163109, IMG submission 108704) | Marine microbial communities from the Costa Rica Dome - CRUD Field 142mm St13 metaG | ecosystem: Environmental > Aquatic > Marine > Oceanic > Photic zone | place: Costa Rica: the Eastern...
ATTAGCAGCATTGTTACCTCTAAACTCTACAACACCTAAAGTGTCATTATCTGAGGGCGCACCAGCATTTCTATATAAAACTAAATCAGGGGCAGAAGCTGCAGAAGTATCAGTACCAATCAACAAAAGATTTTCAGCAGTAGAGCCTGTTGTAGATTGTATTACTGGTGCAGAAGAACTACTAAAAACACCTGTTGTAGCTTCTAAACCACCAATCACTAAACCTGCTCTTGTATATCCTGTACCTGAAGTATTTACTGTAGTAGTAGGCTCTGTTTGTAAATCTTTAAATAAATGAAACTTTGCATCACTTGCATCTCTAAATAAACCAGCATACAGATCTAACGATCCTGAAGTGTCATATACACCATAAAAACCTAAATCTACTGCGTCACTAGAAGTGTTGTCAGATCCTACAATTATAAGTGGATCTTTTACAGACAAGGTATCTGTATCAACTGTAGTTGTGGTACCCTGAACAACTAAATTACCAGTGACAGTTAAATTACCACCTAACTGCGAATTACCAGAAACTTGAAAAGCAGTGGTTGGTGATACACCAATACCTATTGCAGATGTTGATATAAACAAAGGAGTATCGTTACCAAGACCGTCTGTAATTCTTTTTGGTGTTGATGTTAAATTATCGTTGTCTGTTACTTTTAGTAAAGCGTCAAATGTTTGGCTTATAAAAGTTCCTGTTAAAGTAGTACCCATATTTATATTTTTTTATTTACGTTTTGTTTTGGTAGAACCTTTTCAATAAACGTTTTAAGTTTAACGATATTTTTTTCTTTAGGTTTATATGTTATTTTTTTCATAGAACCCAGCTATTGAAATTTTCATTTTTATCAGGATACATACCGTCATCATTTGACTCAGTATATTCAGGAAACAAAGTACTGTTTTGATTTATATAATCTAAAAACCTTCTTGTATAAAACTCTGCTTTATCACGTGAACTGTCTACAAGTGATTTTATTTCTTGCATCGAAGGAGTCTCTGAAGACTCGCTTCGATGTCTAAATACACCACCATTAGATACCTGATAAGAAGCAAACATATAATAATCACTTTGTGCAAACCATATTAACATAGGTGTTAAATATGTGTTTAACAAATTTTTATAATCTGAGTTTGCGTTATCATTGATAGTACCTCCAGTAATTAAAGTTTCTATTTTGTTATATAGCTTAGTTCCTAAATAATTCTGTATATGTATATCTTGTGCTACTTCAATAAACTGTATAAACTTATCGGCATCAACTGCTCCACCGATAATGGATTTACGCCTTAGATCATTTGTCGTTACGAACAGTGCCTTCATCTTCTTTGTTTTTAAATATGTTTTTAATTTTTTCTATTGCTGATAGCTTCTCACCAGTTTCTTCTTCTCTTTTAATCTTGGTCTGTATATTGTCTAATTCTGTAAACTCTATTGGTTGTAGCGTTACAAAGTATAAGTTTAGATCAATATTGTTGAATTCTAAGATCCTTTTAAACGCTTCTAAGAGCGTTTGTTGGAACGGTCGGATAACTATATTGTCCATAAGAATTGAAGCTGTTCTAAGCTCTTCTGCGTTATTACCAAAACCTGTATTGTCTTTTATCCCAAGTAATATTGGAGAAACAATTCTGTGACCTAACATTATTTTTTCCCTTGCTTCGTCTGCTAAAAACTGGTACTGTGCGTGAGCATCAGGTAAATGTATAGGCTCTATATCAGCTTTACGATCAGGGTCATCGTTAAAGGCAAGAATGAACTTGCCAGAATTTGACGTTCCTCCAAACTTATCTTGGATTTTTCTTTCTATTAATTGCTGTGCTTCTTCATCAGGAACACCGTTATTAAAGTTGATTAACAAAGATGGTTGTAAACCATTTTTAATGTTGTTTATGTGGTAATTGCTTACCTCTTCTTCAAGCGAGCAATACTGTAAACAACCGTGATAATCTACAGGTGCATAGTAATAAAAACCAGGTCTATATGGTCTTACTACATATATTTCTCTTAAATCAGTTTTAGCACCAAAACCGTATGAAGGTATCCTTTTAGGTTTATCAGAGGGCTTTATTTCAGACCACTTTGGGTGATAATAATATGCTTTTATTTTACCTTCTTTAGTTTTCTCTGCCCTCAAAGTTTCCATAGGGAAATGTACTAGGTTCGTTATCTTAGTTTTTGATCTATTATAAACAACTTGAATTGATGCTTGTCCTAACAACTTAAAATCATTTACAATTTTTCTAACTTGGTCCGCTTTCAATAGCTGTTTCATTTCTGCATACATCTCAGGTTTTTCGTCACTGTCTGTAGCGTCAATACCTTTTCCATATATCATATCTACAATACCGTTTACACAACAAGAGTTGGTTGGGCTGCTTAGATATAATTGTATTAAGTTGTTAAAGTAGTCGTTGTTTTCTCCATAGTCTATCCAATCATTTTTATAATCTTCTTTGACCTCTGGTATTGTGTAGCCTTGAAGATTAACTACTCGAATATTGTTGTTATATGTTTTTTTTCTTGCCATATTATATTGTTATATATTTTTGACCCGCAGCTTCTGCACTGTGCTCTGTATATTTACCAGTGTTTATTGTGTGTGGTATAGACCTGTCTGTTTGTGCTGTGCAATATGCCTTAGTCCTAAATAATAGGTTGTTTGATCTTGTAAGCTCTAACAAATATATTTTACCCTCTGATAGTATTGAAAAAGTACAAGGTATATCAATAAAGTTACCGTTGTATGTTGAGGTTAAGTTTGTTAATGTCTCTGTTTTTCTCGTACCATCTTCTGTTATTACTAAACTAACATTGCTGTCAGCTTTGTAAGATCTTGGTACAATTCTAATTGTTTGAGAACTTGTTACAGGTTGTAATACTATCATATTAAGATAATCAAATTAGAACAAATGTGTTTATAAAAAAAGCCCTGCGTAACAGGGCTTTCTTACAAAACTTATGAAAAATCACTAATTACCTCCGCCTGGTATACCAGATTGGTCATCATCTACATCTACGTCAGCTACTGCACCTGGTACAACAGATACGTTTGACGCAGAGCCACCATTATTGCTAAATGATAACTGCGTGTCTGTTTCTGCCGAAATATCACAAAAATTAGCAGGAGCTCTTTCTTGACCTGTAAAAGTCAATGTGTACCCACTTAAATCTCCCATACCTGCACCTGAAGAAATAGTTCCTCCAGTTACATCCATTCCGTGCTCTAAACCTGCCATAAAGTAATTATCATTGTTGTCTTTGATAATTATGTGTGGTCTAGCAAATGAGATTAATTTTAATTCTTTGTGATCTTTTGGTGTTAGTTTTGGTAAAACCAAAGTTAGAGTTTGTTCAAAGAACGTACCTCCTGTGTCTGTTGAAGAAGTAACGGTTTGCTCTAAATTGGAGTTGCCTTTAAGATCATATCTGTAAGCTGTGTTACTGCCTGAAATTGCAGCAACATTGTCTTCAGTACCTGAAGTGGTATTCATAACCACGCCATCCATACCATAATCAATAAAGTATACTGCCTTCAATCCACCTACAGAGTCTTTACAAGGTCTTTGTCTTCCTTTTGTTAAATCACAACTCATATTTATTATTTTTATAAGGGGGCTCACACGCCCCCTTGATTAAACATTATTAAGCGTATAATACGATATCAGATCCGATTCCGTGTTGTACGCCAGCACTACCTCTTAATACCACTCTAACGTTTTGACTTCCGTCAATGTCAGCCATATCAATTAGCTTAACTTCTTGCCAGTCATTCAATAAACCAGTTCCAAAGAATAGGTTTGAAGATTGTGCAGCAACCATTTTGTCATCTCCTAATCCAGGAGCTGTAAATAATGGAATGCCTTGAAAGTTCATTTCAGTTTGTCCAACGTGAAATAATTCTCTATAACCTAAAGCTGCTTGTGCTTGAATATAAAACTTAGCTGCACTTGTTGGAATATAGATTCTTAAATCTTCTTTACCGTAAACTCCAGATGGAATTTTATCTACTACTTTACCTAACTCAGCAATAATGTTAGCTGCTGATAGTCCACCACCTACTGCCGCTTGGTCAATAACGTCACCGTCTGCTGCTAGTAATGCTTGGAAACCATTAAATTCACCTGCGTTAGCAGTTGCTCCTTGCCAAATGTTTTGCTCAACTTTTTGAGCTACTTTAGCTGCAACCTGTGCAATTAAGAAATCAGAAAATTTACCAGGTAGATTATCGTATTGGCTAAAGCCCATAGATTGTGCATCCCAGTCTTGTCTGAAATCTTTTTTACATAACTGTAGGTTTACTTGAAATTCCTCTGGTTGTAAAATTCTTTCTGTTAATGTTACATTAGAAGTAGGATCAAAGTCACAAGACGCATCTTTTAAAATGTCATTCATTGACAGCTTTTTAATTACTTCTTTAAATTTAATATTGGGTTTAATTGTAACCCCTCCGTTTGATAACGTTTCACCACTTAGTAAAGCTGCTGCTATATACTCACCAGCAAATTCGCCTGCGTAAGTAGTTGTTATCGAAGTTGTAGTCGCCATATCTTTTCTATTTTTATATTTTAATTATTAACTTGGATCAGTAGCTGTAATAGAACCTGCTGAGTTTCCGATACCCCAAACATACCATTTGTTACCGTCTGACCACATATCAACAAAGTCACCAACAGATTCTGCTGATGCAACAAAGTTAATTTGATCTTCTCCAGAAGCTGCTACACTTGCTCCATTTACTACTAATATACCATCTATATTATCTCCCTCTGCACTATCAATTACATAGTTTGATGTATCAAAAGCATTTGCTACAACAAATCTAAAATTTAGTCCAGATTCTACTGCTGGTAAAGTAACTACTACTCCTGCACTCGCTGCAAGCTCGTACCATTTACCACTATCTGCTGCTGTAAGCGTAACTGCTGCTGATACTGAATCAACATCATTTTTAATTCTTACAACATCATTATTTACGTGTGTTAAAACTGCCATAATTATTTATTTTTATTTACTATTGTTTCCATTACTCTATCAAGAGTAGATAATTTTCTATTTTGTCCAAATAGGACTTTTCTTTTTGTACCTACTTGTACTTCTGGATCGTGAGCTAAAGGCTCTACGACTGGTTCTTGTGCTGAAAGCTCTTGCTTTTCTTCAGAAACCTCTTCTTTATTTTCTTCAGAAGATAATTCTTCAGGAACATCTTGAGCTTCTTCGCTTGATAATTTAGAAATCATTGCTTTGACTTCTGCCATAGCTTTTGCTAAATCTTCTTTTGTAGCATACTTAGCCATACCGTCATCTCCGTCTTCATCTTCCATTCTTTTATTTTTCTTCTTATCATCCATACCGTATCCAGCTTCTACTTCCTCTTCTAGCTCAACTTTTTCTTGAACTTCTGAGTTTTCTTTTTGCTCGTTAAGAGCAATTTCTTCATTTACTTCTACATCAGTAGAGTCTTTGATTTCATCATCTGACTCAACTTCTGTATTTAGAAGGACATTTTTGAATTTGTCTACTATTTCACTTGCTTTCATAACTATATATATATTAGGTTTATCATTATTTATTTACCTTGTTGTATTTTTAAATTTTACCAATACCTTGATTAATTAAATTACCCTTACAACATTTTGTTGAATATGTTTTACCGTCATCACATAAACAAGCCCTTCGTGAAGACTTTGGGCTTGTTCTACTTGGTGTCTTAAATGGTTTTTTTATCATCTGCTTTTTGGATGTTTAGATGGTAGTAAATCATAGTCAGTTGTATATTTAGGATTTTGTGGTCTACCGTTTCTTACCAAATACATAAAAGCGTTCACTCTAGCGTGTGCCCACTGTGAGGGTGATTTTACTCTTGGAGAATGGCTTGTGTTAAAAGCACCAAGACCTCTTTGGAATACAGAAGCTAACATACCAACTGTGATACCATATCCTAATTTTTGTTTATATCTTTTGTTAAAATCATCAGCTTTTTTCTGTAAAGATGCTCTATCTTTTGCAGATACCTTTGCACCAGTTTTACCTTTTGCTGATCCTTTAGCACTTCCTTTTCCTTTTGGATTTTTATTGGGTGTTCCTGATGCTGGTGCTTTTGGGCTTCTTCTAACCCCACCTCTAGGCCCAACTTCAGCTAACATATGTTTCTCGCAAGGCATATACCAAGTCTTACCTTCAAACTCGTGTACGTGAAAACCTTTACAGCCTATATTCTTAGCCATCTCTTCTGCCTTTTCTTTTGTAGAGTAAGCTAATCTATCATCTATAATAGCAAAATCATCATCAATCGGCATTGATTTTAGATTTAACTCGCCTAGCTCTCTTAGTTTACCTCTTGACCAGTTCAAACCAGCTTTTCCACCCCATAATAAATAAGAAATAGTTCCGCAAGCCTTTGTGTCGCCTGCATCATAATAAGTTTCTGCTCTACTTAAATAAGAATACATTCTTTTAATTGTTGAGACTGAAAGCTTGGCACCCCTACTGAGTTGCTGAGCTCTTACTTTGCCCACGCTTGTTGCACATTTGTTTTTGACCTTCTTATTGAGTTCTATACCTCTTTTTGCATTGTTTCTGACACCAGAACCATAATCATTATATGTTTTTAACTTGACAGTTAAAGCATCTGTAAGCTCTTCAATCATAGAAAGTGCTTCTTCTTCCTCTTCTTGTAATTTTAACGCATCTACAAAGTGCCCTTCAATAGAAAAACCTTTTACTTTACCTGTTTTTACATAATTTTGCCAAATTTCATCATTATTTACCTTCATAGAAACCATCCAAGTACCTACAGGTAAATTAAAACCATATTTTCTTGATTTGTCTTGTTTTTCGTCTTCAATAATCCAAGACTCAACCACAGATAAACCGTTTAGATCTATTTTGTGCTCTAAACTGCTGTTATTTTGATTACCTTTTGTTAAAAAGAGCTCTGAAGCTCTTTTTACAGTATCTTCACTGAAATAAATAAAATATTCTTGGTCTTCAAACTTCCTGTATATTTTTTTATCAGGAATTAGTGCTGGACCCATAATAATTTTCTTTTCTTTATCTACTTCAGCTAATTTGACCTCTTGTGATTGTAAAGCAATAAATTCTTCTTCTATAGCAGGGTCGTCCACTATAGATATTGCTTGTATTCCTGTGATCTCGCTATCTTCATCTAAAACGAGCTCTATTATTTTGAAACTATCCATATTAAGTAAATCTTTTTTATATTATTTTGTTTTAATTAATTTTAGAACTATTTATAATGTTTCTATCCAATGCAAGACCTGTTCTTACGTCTCCACTTACAACAAAAGCTCTAATAGGTTCTCCTGTTCTTTGTGCAATTACTTGTGCTAGCTGAAACTGCTGACCAGTACCTACTATGTTGAATGCAGGGTCTTGCCTTCCTCCACCAGATCCACCTGTACTAACCGATCCTACACCGCCAGGTACTGAAGTAGCCGTAGGAACAAATTTTGTCGATGCAATAGCAGCTATTTGGGCAGCTCCCAGTGCACCTATAATTATCGCAGCTAGTGATTTTTTAATTACACCACCTGGCTCCTCTTTTAAAACATCAGTTATAGCTAAAGCTGTATTTATAGCAGCTTGAGCTATAGCAAAAGCTTTTTGTAACTTAAAATTTCTTTCTGCTATTTCGTCTCTTCTTTTTTGCAGTTTCAGCTCGTTATTTTCTATTTCTTTATTTATTCTAATTCTTTCTTCTTTTGATAAATTTTCGTTTCTCAACCTCTCTCTAAGCTGATTGTTTAACATTACTGTTTTTCTTTCTTCCCTACTAAGTTCAGCATCTGTAAACATATTGGCTATATTTTCTATTTCGCCGAGTAAAAATGATATTTCTTCAAGAAGTTTCTGAAAATTCGTTTTAGAGTCTTCAGTGGTTTTCTTAATTTTATCTTGTGTATTATCTAGAAGCTCGCCAGTAATTTGTGCTATCCTTTCTTCTACTTTAATTCTCTCTACACCCGATACTTTATTGGCAAATACTAGATCTTGCAAAACTTTAAGTTCAGCAAGCTTTGACATCCCTATAATTATGTTTTTAGCCTTTTGAAAATCCTCAAAAGACAATCCTCTTTGTTTAAGAGCTGATATTTCTCTTTCCCTTATTAACTCAATGTTTGCTAATTCTATAGAAGTTCCTTGTTGTTGTAACGATAAAAACTCTTTAAAAGTAATTATCTGTGCTTTTGTCTCTTCTGTATTGTCTTTTTTCTTTTTTGTATTGGTTTCTAATAAATCACTTTGTTCTCTTATAATCTTTGAATTAGCGATTAAAAGTGTAGTTAAGGCTGTTTCTGCTGATGCAACTGCGTCAGTAGCATCTTTAGACTCTCTTTTTTTCTTGTTAAGAAAAGCTGTTTGTTGAGCCTGAATATCAGCACTTGTAGTTCCTCTATTAACAGTAGCTATAAAACCCTCTAAACCTTTATTTTCATTTTCAATAGCCTTTGTACTTGCTTCACGAGCAACTGCTAAATCCTCTTCTGCCTTTTCAATTAAAGATTGTCTTTTAAGTCTTTGTATTTCTAATTCTAAAAATCTTTCTGCTCTTTTATTTCTTTCTTCAATGGATAGCGTTTCATCATCTAGTATTTTAGACAATCTGTTAGAAGCAACAGCAGAAGCTTCTAATAAAGCCTGTCTATTTTCTAGTGACAAATTAGTGTCTTTTAACTGTGATTCTAAAACACCAAGTGTTTTTGCTTGTCTATCAGCAGCGTCTGTAAATAGGTCTGCTGCACTTGCAGCTTTTTTACTTTTTTGTGAAAAGAAATCAAGTAAAGCAATAACCGATTGAAATATTAGAATTATACCTAAAGGACCTAAAAGCTGGTTCTTGAGTAATCTAAAAGCTTCTCCAACACCTTTTAAGCTTTTACCTCCATCTGAAGATTTAGCTACTAATGTTATAAATAAAGTAGATAGCTGAGAAAGGTTGTTTGCTACACCTCGAATACCAAAAGGTAAATCTGATATTGTTCTACCAAGCTCTGTTAATGTTGCACCAGCTAAACCTGCATTTGAAGTTAAATCAATATTTTTCTTAGCGGCATTTTCAGTTTCTTTTGCATACGATCTTGTTTTCTCTTTGGCAACATCAAATGCTTGACCAAGACTTTTAACTCTTTTTTCTGTATCAGGTAATTTTACTACAAATTCACCATCATCTACAACTATCTTTAATATAAATTCTTCATTCATTTCTAAATCGTTTTATTTTATTTTTTGCTTCTTTTAAATTAGTGGGTGATTCATATTTACCTTTAGCTATATCAATTAACGGTGATACGCCATAATAATTATCTAATTTTAATAAGTCTAATATATTTTTAAGCATTGAAATCGTTTATTAGTTCTAGTTCACTTTTACCGTTTTCCATATCGGTAGTTATTGAGTTAATTTTATAACTCTTTTGATTTATCTCAAGCCTATCAGCTAGAGATAAATCCAATAATATTTTAGCTGGGAGATAAGCCGTGACTCTAGTAAGTCTATTTTTCGAGTCAAATACATCGCTTATATATGTTTTGTAATATTCACTGAATAAATTCTTTAATACAGTTTCATTTGTATACTCACTGAGTTCAGTGGAGAAATGTATTGATTGACTGTCTGTTGCAAGAGTTAAAGTGTTAGATGGCAATATATAGGTGCTTATTGCTCCTAATGTATTGTTATTTGAGTCTTTTAACTGTATTGCTGTGCCACTTATTTTTCTAACAGGATAAAACAAAAGAGGTTTACCCACAAAAGGACTTTGATCTATATTTACAGACCAACCAAACTGTATATCGGTAGATGTATCTCCGCTTGTGTCGTTAAGATCAAGCAATCTTTGAAACTTATGGTGTTCAAACGGTAACTCAATTTTGTACACGCTGCCATCCTGTGTTACATCGCTAAAATTAATTGTTTCTGTACCCCACTCTAAATTAAATATTTTTTCGTGCGTATCAGCAAAAAACGATTGCAAGCCTAAGTACCTAAAATCTATTTCTTTGAAAGGTAATGAGTTGTTTATTTCGGATTGATTAATGTCTACAAAATCAGTTATATTTCTGCTGACACCACTAGCATAAAAAGAGTCAAGGGTCTGAACTTTGATAGTTCCATCGTCTTCTACAAATGCTGTTAAATTAAACATTTTAAATATACCAGTTAAAAAATCAATAATTTTTATGTCAGGTATTTCTTTGCTAATTATAAATGCTTGTGCTTGTGTAAAAGCAATAGCACTTGATGAACTAACAGAATATGTTTGTTCGTCAACTATTTGAGGATCACTTACTCCCTGAGTGGTCATTGTTACTGAATATGTAAAAGTTACAGAAGCAGAAGAAGTAGATGATATTGAAAATGTATAATCACCTGTTTGTATAGGATTCACACCAAGACTCGTCATATCTATAGTAAGAACGCCAGTTCCTTGTGTGTTGAATTTTTGTTCGCCATCAATAGATACAGATAAACTATAGTTTATACTGTTGTCGCTTGGTGTAACAGCTATTGTAAACAATATGTTATCGGTTCCTGACACAGTAAGTGTTGTGCCGTCAGAAACAATACTACTGCTTATTTGACTAGGGTTGTTAGCAGGAACAAAAGTTCCTGTTGCAAAAGTGTTTAGAGACTGAACAAAAGGCTCGGTAACCTGTGCATCTGTACCAACATCACCTTCCTTTCTATGCAACCACATAAACAAATTATAGTATGGTTGATTAGTGGTGTTAAGAAAGTCGGTAGAGAATTTTATTTCAGAAAATCTTGCTTCTATAGCTTCTATAATTTTATGAACTCTTATGGCATATTTTAAATCTTTTACACGTAAACCTCTGTTGGCATCTACCCTTACAGGACTATGTACAGCTATGTTATCAATAATGCCACTATAAATTGGCTGACCAGTAGTGTCTCCAGAATTGTAAACCAGTCTTCTTGTATGAGTAATTATGGGTACAATTAAATCGCTTATAGCTGATTGTAATTTAGTTTTTAAGTTGGTTTCAGTATACGTAGTATCTAAAGCACTTAAATCTAGTGCATCTAATTTTAGATCTCTAAGAACAGTTGACAATTTTACTGTGTTACCAAAAAAAGTAATTTTATACGAATTAGGTTTGTTATCCTTCATAAGAACACCATCTAATCTTATTTGACCTTTTTTAAATGGTGTATGATTCAATTCTATTCTTGCATCTTTTCTGCTTCTTGCGTCAAAATCAGAAATTAAATTATTGGTTGAACTTACAATATCAGAATTATAATAATGCTTAAATAATCTATTTGTATTTGGTGAGGCAGGTATGTTGAATGTTCTAGTAAAATCTGTAAATATTGCACCTATATCTCTTATGTTTTGTATAGTTTGTGTTATAGTTACAGACTCATCCTTAAATAAATCTACTCTAACGTCAGATCCGTCATTATCTTTTATAAATAACTGAATTGTATACATTATCTAATATCTTGTATTTTATCATTTGCAAACTCAAAATCTATTGTGTAGTTTACAAGTTTATTATTTACGCTTGTTTTAAATTCAACATCAGAAGTTTTTATTATTACTGGACTTACGGATGTTTGTGTATTTGCAATATTCTCGTCTATCCAAATTTGCTGACTCATTAAAAGCTCTTGTATTGGATCAGATATTTCTTCTTTTAAGAAATCTGTATTTAGTGTAATTGATTCTTCACCTTGAATATCTATTCTTTGTTTTTGTGCTTTGTATTTATCATAAGCAAAAGAAGCTTGGTTAAAGTTTATTGTACTTCTTTTGAACTTATCAAATTTAGTTTGTAGCTGTCTTACAGATTTTTTACTAAATATAATGTCTTGTAAAGCTCCAAACCTATTATAAAATATAACTCTAAAAGGAGTATACTTAGTGCAGGCTATCTCTTCTAACGTAATAACCCTACTTAATGATTTACCTAAGCCATCCGTTACAGTTACAGTACCTCCAGTAAATCCATTTGTCTGTGAAATAACAACATACTGTATTTTGTCTGAGCTTCTGCCGTCTTGTATTTGATAAACTTCACCAGAAGCCATAATATTATCAGCTAAAGTAAGTTGTGTATCGCTATCAACAGCAGTCACGTTAGTTACTGTTTTATCCGTACTATTGTATACTGTCATACCTACTTTAACAGTAGTTAGGAAGTTTTGGTTGCTATCTACAAGTTTATTTGTAGTTGTGCCTGTAGCAGTACCAGAGTCTTTTACAGCTCCATCTGTAATTTTTATTGGTGTTATTATGTTACCCCAAGTATTTTGATAAGTATTCCAAAACTCATCCACACTATTCCAAAACACATTAGACACACCTCCAATACTAAAAGTCAATGTTGATTGATTTGGTGCATAAACAGGTATTATAATATCTTTACCTTGTTTGTAGTAAATTGTAGAGTTTGTCATTAAGACTTGTTTATCTGTAAGTATTGAGCTGCCTGGATTTATACCATCCTTAAAAAATCCGTATCCATCTAAAGTAATCCACGGGGTGTTATTACTTGCTGTTGCTGTTACTGTTAATGTATATTTTTCACCACTTTCAAATATATTGCTACTCAAAGAAAGCGTAGTATCGCTGTCCACAGCAGATACTGTCGCTGAAGTGTTGTCTGTCGTGTTTTTTGCAGTTACTGTAAATGATGAAGGCAACAGTTGTCTTATAAATGTAGCTGTACTGTCAACTAATTTATTAGATGTTGTAGCTGTTGCTGTTCCCGATACTATCTGTACTTCGGTTGTTATATCACACCATACTGCGTCTACGGCTAAATTATAATATTCCGTCTTAAAATAATCCCTAATAAGTTCAGCAATCTCTATAGATGCTGAAGTTTTACTAAATATTTTATAACCTTCTCCAGAAGCCATTATGTCTGTGTCAATAGACAATGTAGTGTCGCTATCAATAGCACTAACTATAGCAATAGTATTATCTGTTGTGTTGAAAACGAGATCTCCAGCTTCTACAGTTTCTGTAAATAGTTTTACACTATCTACTAACTTACTAGATGTTGTTGCAGTTGCTGATCCAACTTCAACAACATCAGCTAATTTATCTTTTGTTATTGTATATGTAGCACTAGCTGGTTTATTTGTAGTGTGATGTCCAGTATAAATAAATATACTGTATACAAACTTTTCTCCAAGAGCTTGTGCTGCTTTGTAAAATATTGGACTTCTAACTAATTGTGGTGTATAATTTATTGCCATTATATAAATTCTTTTAATTCTTCTATTATTCTTGCTAACTCTTCTTGATACTTTAAACCTACAGCCTGACCTATAATTGGACCAAACTTTTGTAAAGAAGCTGTAGAATATCCTATACCTTGTATACCTTCATTCTTAATTTTTCTTTGTATCACAAAATAAAGATCTCTTTCAGTTTTTACATTTCTTGCTTTGTTAGGTGTCAATCCCTTTACGGAAACAAATTTTTCTAATTTATTTGGTGGAAAAAAACCTTTACCAGGTCTCCTTCCTAAATCAATTACACTTTGATATTTTTCTGCACCAACAGATTTAATTATTAATTGTTTACCAACTGCTTCAGACTGTAAATTATCAATCAGAGTTCCCGTTACTCTTTTCTTTTTATAGTCAAGTTCAGCTTTTATTTCGGTAACCATTTTGTTACCTAGCTCAGTCAAAACATCTTCTATTGTAAAAGCCATTACTTATTATATTGAGTTATACATACAGCTAATCTTTGATCTGTATTTTTATATTCTTTTCTCATAATGGGATCTGTCATACATCTCATCATAAAATCTTTTCTTTTTTCTCCTGGTTTCTTTTTAGTTAGTGGCATATCAACAAACGCTTGTAGTTTTATTTGGTAATTCTAATACTAAGTCCATTCCCCAGCCAGCTAATTGATTTTCTAGTGTATCTAAAAATGGCTGACAATTTATATCTCCTTTAACTTGAAACAAATCTGCATAACCAGAACCTCTTCTAAGATTCTCTTGCAAAATATTAGCAGCAGAAAGTTGAGTGTTTAAGATGTCTATTAAATTGTCATTACCAAAAAACTGGTCAAAAGAATTTGGAGCTCTATTGTCATCCACTATATCTAAAAATAGTATTCTCAGATTCATAACTATAATATGATCTCTAAATGCAACGTTTCCAACTACAACGTGTGCTATTGGAAATATTGATGTTTTTGCTAAGTCTACCTGCATTAAGTCTCCAAACGTTACGGTTTGTATAGTAGGGTTTTCTCTTAGCTTGTCTTTTATTTTTTCTAATGTCTCGTATACTGCTATCATTATTTGTATGCTTTTTTAATTAGCTTGTTTTCTAAATCTGATTTTTCTTTTTCAAACTCTAACCACATCATCGCTTTGTGTAAATTAATTCGTGTAGTTTCGTCAATTTTAAATACATCTCCTTTTGCAAGTGAGTATATTGATTGATACCATCCCCATTTTTTTCCAAATCCTTGTTCGTATCCTGATCGTTCAATGTCTGCTGCTGTTTGAGTAAAGAGTCCAGAGTAATTTTCGACAATTCTATTCCTAAACTCAAAAAAAAAAGCATACTTCCGACAGCAACGGAGGAAGGTGCGTCTTTCATTATTTCAGAATATTTATCACTCCCTTCATATTTTTCTATTAAATAGAAATCTTTGTTACCTGCGACTATAGGTCTGTAAAATACAGCCATAGCTTTGTGCATATCTTCCCAGTTTGACATATACTTTTCTGCATCTATATATTCACCTAAAGTCATTTTATCTAAATTTGGTATAAAACCAAATTCTACTTTTTTGCCTTTTGGATCTGTCATATAAAACCTTCTCTGCAATACAGATTTTGTTTCCAATAATTCAGACAGATGTTTAAGTATGGATTCGTATTCTGCTATTGGAAGCTCATAAGCTTGCTTCATTGTTATATCACAAAATATATTTAGAAGCTTTAAACTTAAAAATTCTTGATCCTCGTTGTCTTTGTTTTCTTCTATAAGCTTTACATATTTTTGATAATGCTTTAGCGGTATAGCGTCAAAAGACATTGGTACTTTTATAGTAAATGATTTTTTCATATACAGTAAATCAAATACCTAAGATATTGTACCAAGTGTTAATAACTTTTGATAAGTGACCCCCCTAAAAATACAACATTGTCAAAAAAAAATGATTGTCTATGTATAAGTAGACGAGGATTGGAACAAAACAATCCTCGCTTAATCCTCTGACAGATTAAACATTTTCATAAATACTTATAGACAAATACATAGGTGGACTTGGGATACCTGTGTTTTTTTGTGATCTAGTAAATCGTTTTGGGTTGATTTGATTAAAGGTGTATACTTACACATATTAGGTTGCGTTTTACGTTAATTTGATTTTATTCGTAAAATAGGAAGTTAAAAGGGGAGAAAATGAAACGGAAAGAGACTCGGCAAAGTATAGACAAAAAAAAACCCCTCATTTAGAGGGGCTTAGCGGGTTTCTATTGCTTTATACAATAAACAGCTCGACAACTATAGCGAACGCTGTTAAAACAATGCTAAACGCTAATAGGAAGGCGTAACCCTCAGTAACTTTAGTTATATTATTTTTCATTTTGTTTTATATTATTTAATTGTACTTTAATCCCTGCATCAAATATATTATTTAGCAGAGATCTTGTTTTGTTTCTATTGGCTTTGCCTTGCTCCTTGGCAAGTCTTAAAGCCCTGTTAAATCTTTTTTTACTACTCATATTATTATTTTATTTTATGTCCGTTTTTGTGATAAAATCCTGAATACTTTTTTTTAAATATTCTTTTTGCTTCTTGTTTTGAATAATATAAAAAGCATTCAGTTATAGTTTCAGACCCTAAGTCATCACTTATAACTAAGTAACCTGAGTTATTTTTATATATGTGCATAATTAATTAAGATTAGTTAATTTATATAAACCTTTTTCAATATTGTTTCTAATGTCTTTTGTATAGCCATTAAAATTAATATAGTCATTTAAAAATACTCTTAAATAACGCAGAGTGGTTCTTGAATAGTCCCAGTCTTTTTCGTCCAAAGTCACAGCCCAGTCCCCTTTTTTATTTAAATGGAGCTTTGCAATAACTGAATTATAAGACTGAAAAAAGATCGTTCTAAAATTCTCGTGTTCGTGTATAATCTCAAATTGATTTGCCACACTGTTCCCAGTTCGTGGACTTTTTAAATTATATGTTTTTATTTTCATTTTGTTTTATTTTATTTCGTTATAAATTGTAGGGTGATTTTCTTTAATATAATTATATTTTAAATCTCTGAAATGGTCATAAATTTCTTCTCTATTATATGACCTCCAATTAAAGTATTCCTTATGCTCCTCTTTAAGATTTAAATAAAAAAATATGTTAAGGTAATTATTGCTTTCGTGACCTTGACTACTTGCAAATAAATTGTCCTGTTTATATTGTATCCACATAGGAGACTCACTTTTAGACATACCTATTAACTTATAAACATTACAGCACTTTTCTAACCATTCTAAAAAATCTGGTTCATATTGTTTTAATATTTCTTTTGAATTTGTTTTAACTTTCATTTGTTTTGTTTTTAGTGTTATACATATTTAAAAAGATGCTTTCCAATCTAACTAAAAAGCATCTTAAAAAGTTCAAATTATTCTCCATTAAAAAAGAATATTTGATTTTCAAAGTTGATTTGTTTGTTTTTTTCATATTGCTAATATAAAAAATAATTAACAATTAATGCACAAATGACAAATATTTTTTTATACCTATAAATAAAAAAACGCAGTGAAACCCTACTGCGTTTAAGAAACCCTACTGCGTTTAATGACCTACTGTGTTTAAGAACCCACTGCGTTTAATGATCTTGAATTGCAAACTGATAAACTTGATCATCAAACAAAGCTGAGAGATAATCAAAATAAAATTCTGTAATGTCTTCATCATTCAGCTCAACCTTATAAACATCAACATCTGTTACAGGTGGTTGCATCCAGTCGCCTGAGTCATAATGATACTCATAATAAATATTAAGATCATAATGCTTATCGTTTATACTATATACACCTTTTTTATTCATCATATATTTTAGTTTGTAGCACTTCTATGTTTGCTGTTAAACAATCTATTTTGTCTTGTAGCTCTTGAATCAAATGATCTTTTTCAACTATCACTGACTCTCTCTTTTGGTATTGATTAACCAAATGCTGATAATCTTTTAGCACTCTTGCTAAGTCTTCTCTATTTGTCATATTTAATTTTTATTTTATCCTGTAAAAAATTTATTGTATCCATTATAAACTTCTCCTTTTCCTCTTTAGTTTCCATAACAGAAGGAACACAGAGCCATATCTGTGTTCCCTTTGCACAAAAGAATTTTCGTATGATTTTACCTAATGTTCTCATAACTATTCGAAATTAATTTGTATTTGTGATCCATTGCCACAGCAAAACTCTAAATCATAGCAAGTTTTGTCTTTATGGTTGTAAACGAAAAATCTTTCTCTACCCATATTTATCAAATCAATTAAGTCATCATTTGATAAAGTATTATATAATTGACATAAAGCTTGATGGCGAGTTACGCCATCTTTTCTAAACTCATCAACTACATTTTTTTTATTGTTTGTCTTTTTCATAATATACCTTTTGCTATTGACTCATTTAACCTTTCAATCATACTTTTAATTTCATCCTCTTGTATCCTTTCTAAGTATTGATTATCTTTCTCATCAAAGCTGACTCGATAAACTAAGACCTCTTTGTCTGTTAGCCAATATTCATACTCTTCCCAACATTCCGCATCATACTTAATTACTCCCCAACCTGTAAACTCAGACTTATCTAATTGGTAAGTATCAGAATACTTGCTTGCAAACCTCAGTAATTGAGCAAACTTATAACTAGGATCATCTCCTCGTTCCTTATTGAATCTATCGTTAAACTTAGTTAACCATAAATAATTCGCTTCAGGATATCCATCCCAATGCTTATATATCTTAGCGTACTTTACGCCATCTATTTTAATTGTACATCTTGTAGCCATAATTATTTTGTTTTACCATTATCTAAATTTAACTTATCTAACACCTTTAACATTCCAGCTCCTTCTAATTTTTGTTTAGCGTTTCCCTGAAATAGTAATTTGTGTGCGGACTCTCTTAAATCAATCGAGTCGTCTTTCTTTGATCTAAGATTTAAAGTACCTTCTAAGTCTCCGTCAATATATCTATCTCCGAAAACTTCTTTCATTGCTTTTTTAAATTCTTGTATTTTCATAATGTTTTGTTTTTATATAATTTATTTTAATCTTTTTGCTGGGTAACCTTTATTTGTTTTTTGCCATTTGAAAGTTTGATCAAACTCATCACAAGGGATGAATACAATCTTATCAGTTACAGGCTTTAACTTATACCATTTTCCGTATTTATTTTTTTTCCATATTGGTTTTTTATTTTTCATAATTTTATTTGTTTACCATTAATATTAACCTGTTTTAAAGTAAACAGATTAATCATTCTATACGCAAGCTTTTGCATATCAAACACAACAAGCAACCCCTTTGACATAGGGTCAAAAGACATTCCCTGTCCTGTTACACCTTTAGAGACTCCACGCCTAGCGTTCATTCTCCTTTCAGTTCCATCCTTCTTGATGAAGGTTGCCGAAAATATTTTACCATTCTCGGACTCTTTTATAAATTGTTTTAGTTTTTTATTCATTCTATTTTGTTTTACGAATATTATTAAGCTGTGTTTCAATATCTGAAATAGGTAATTTACCTAAAGCATATTTATCAACCGACATTAAAAAATTAATGTGATCTTCACAATTTGATAATGTCTGTTCTTTGTTTATAACTACTTTATTGTTTTTGTTGAGCTTATATTCAATATCTACTGATATGTGATAGTCTCCGTGTAACCTTACTAATAATTGTTTAAATTGTTTTTCATTCATATTAAAATTGTTTTGTTGGATGCAATATATAAAACTTTTTTAAATAATTGTGTATAAAATGTTTATTATTTTTTTTGTGTATCTGCCTGACCCTACTGCGTTTAATGATTACCCTACTGCGTTTAACGAATAGAGTAAGTGCCTTTGTTAAATCCCTCTAAAGCGTATTGAGCTGCGTAGCGGATTGAGTCGATGCAGTGATTAAATTTATCGACAGGTTTAGTTTGACCTTTAGTTGCCCAAACATAATTATTTAATTCTTTAACAAGATCCGTAGAGTCAGGATCTATTATTAAATCAAAGTCTTGTAGTAATGCAATACCAGACAGAATAGACCCACTGCGTTTAATGGTCGGTCTTATGTTCACTCCCTTCGCCTTGACTTCTTTTATAAGTCTCGGCTCAGAGTTATCTGATATTATGAGTTGTGGTCCAGCATATCTTATGTTGAAGTCTGCAATCTGTGATGTAGATAGTCCAGCTTTACAATACATTACTTTACAAAATATGCGCCTTCCTTTTTTATCTATACTGAGTTTAGTGAGAACAGTCGGATCAATACTAAAACCAAAGTCTTGACCATAATAAATATCATAGTTCTCATTGAAGTCTCCTATCCTCCAGTTCTTAAATATAACACCCTCTTGCTTTTCTAACCAAGCTCCCATAATTTGATGAACATACTTTTCTGGTCTTCTCCTTCTAATGTCTTGTATTTGGTTGAGAAAAGATATTGACAGATGATCTTTGTTGTCTAAGTAAGTTGTATGAATATATGTTATGTTTTGTTTTATGCCGTTGTATCCATCAGGCACATCTCTGTTTTGGAAGAACCTACTGAATATCCAGTGTTCTTTTGTTGTTGGGTTTAGTATTAGTATAACCCTATTGAGTTTATTTTTCACCCTTACAGACTGATCTATTTTGTCAAAGTCATCTTCGTTTGTCAGCTCTTCAGCTTCATCAAGTACAAATGTAGTTATTGCGTTTAATGATTTAAGTGCGGCTGTTTGATTACCTGATGCAGTTCGTATACCTTTAAACAATATACTTGACTTTGTTTTTATGTTAGTGATCTCGTCTTTAGTTATTCTAAAGTCTTCGACCACACCCATTAGCTCTAGTTTCTCAATAAACTCTGGAATAATTGATGATGCTGCTGATACCATTGTATATCTGGTAAACAATATCTTGTGACCTCTTTCGTAAGTAAGCAGCAATAAGAATACATTTACTGCAAATGATTTACCACTGCCCCTTCCGCCTGTTACTATAAAATATCTTGATTGATTTCCAAATGCTTGGTACTTGCTATTCAGCTTCGGTGGTTTCATCTATATCTATTGTTTTTTCTTTACTACCCTCAAAGAAATTCATTATGGATATATCAACCTTTTCTGCATTACCACCCAGATCCACATAATCTTTTGGCTTCCCATAAACATACTCAACGATCATCTTACGGTCAAACTGTGAGTCTCTTGCATTCTCGGCTATAAGTTTCCAGAACTCTTGTTCAGATCCATATATCTGTCTTATAGCGTCAGTAGCCAATACTTTTGACCTATTGCGTTTAGCGACATTCATTTTACTAGAAGTCGCCAGAGAACGCCTTAAAACAGCGTCTCCTGGCTTCTGACCGTTATTCTTTCTACCGTCAGTAGTCTTCATATACTTCCTTACTGTTTTCTTTCTAGGCATTTAGTTTTATATATGTGTTGATATGTTTTCCAAATCTTGTCACTCCAATTAGTCTTTGTATATAGTTTTTCGCTTTCTGCTTTTGTGCCTTTATATTCTAATACAATCACAAATAGTTTACCAACAGGCACTGGGTAAAGCTTATACCCGTTTTTCAAACACCAAGATATAGCTTCCAAGTTATAGCTTGTGTTAATTTTATTTTTATAAACATCCTTCTTGTACCTTTTGTTTTTCATTCAAATCCTTAATCATTATCTTATATTTAATGATCTCAGATTTTAGGCTAATGTTTTCGTTGATCAAATCTAATTTACCTTTTTTTGTGTTGTTTATAAAGTGCTTGTATTCTTTCTCAAAGTTTTTACAAACACTTGCCAGGTAATGATCATATTTCATTACAGTAGGTATTACTTTTTTTAATGAGTGTAATACAGATGAGTGGTGTATCCCCATTGATTCACCTATCTTTTCTAAACCGCAGGAAGTGTGTTTTCTTGCTAGATGAAAATATACAGCTCTTGCATAAACGTAAGATCTTTGTCTAGTCTTTTGCGTTAAGTCAAGTTCTGTGCAATGTTCTACAAAAGATTTAATTTGTGATAGTTTCATATTGTTAATTAATTTTTGACAAACCTAAGAAAAATTTTGCTGACTTTATAGCTAAATATATTCCTTCGCATTCTTCATAGAGTTCTAAGTCCTCAAAAAACTTAAGTGTTCTTTCACATTCCTCGATAGTAGATCCGTGTGTCAAATCTTCTACTGTAAAATCAAAATATAGTTTTGACAATGGATCATTAAATTCCAAAGTACTTGACATAGTTTCCAACTGCCTTCTCAACTTTTCGTTTTCCAGACTTAACAAAATCCTCTGAAACTTCATCTGTCTTTACCTTTTTTGTACGCTTATCAATTATTATAAATTCAAAGGCTTCTTTATCAAACAGCTTCATATATAAATAGGCTTGTATATCATAGCCATAAAAAAACTTATTGTAATCCCAGTTATCAATGTCGCCAGTTGTCTTTATATCAACAACTCGATCCTCGCATAATAAATCAGCCTTACCTCTAAAAGGTAATCCAAAAACATAATTTATGTTTGGAACTTCAGGCTTGCCGCTTTCAATTAATTCTTTTGACCTACTGTGTTTAAGAATACTATGTTTAAGATCCTCTGCCCAAAGCTTCTCTTTGTAAAGCATTACTTCTTTTTTAGATGTTGCAAACATAGACTTGAACTCTTTGTTTCTTCTTGTTTCAACATCTACAAAATCATAATAGTCATCTAATTTATCTGACTCTAAAACAGTTACGTGAAAAAGCCTGCCATCTCTCAGTGGTTTTATATTAGAATCTAAAGCAGTATCTTGAAACAAATAATCCTCAACACTTTCACATAACTTTTTACAAGAGGATGAAGACAAACAGTTCTCACCTAAGTAACCATAATAAAATTCATTATCATACATCTTGTCAATTAATTCATCGACATTCCATTCTGATCCATCAAGTAGTCTTATTGTTTTCATAAAAGCTTTTGTGCCTTATCAATACTAATATATGCTACAACTTTTTCTACTCTTTTCTTATTGCTAAAGTTTGTTGTTGCTGGATTTTTACTATTGATTTCCCATCTTGGATCAGCTAAAAAAAGATTATAACAGTATATGCCTTTTGGTGTGCTGCATATATAAAGAGGTGTTTCATCTGATCCGAAACACTCAGATATTAAATAATCATATTTACTTTTCTCAATAATCAAATCCTCATAGTGTTTAGTTCTACATTTAAGCTCAATCCTATATCCCCATATACTTGAATAACAATCCCACTTTGACATCTTGTACTTAGATTTAACTAAGTCTGTAAAGTGATAAAGCCTTAAATAATCAAACAGCTCTCTTTCGTTTTTAATAGTTCTCATATAATCTTTTCAAAGGATTATATACGTTTGATACAAAACAAGAACTACAACCCGTAGCTCTTTGGTGAGCATTAAATACCCTGTTGTATATGTTGATAGACCTACTAACTTTATCAGCAGAAAGCACACTACCTTTTGTATTAAACATATTGTCAAGAAAGATATACTCTGATTCAGTCAAACACTCTGGCTTACTGTAATCAAATAATTTATTTAATTTTTCTTTTCTTTCATCACAACCACAATCTTCACCTAGTGCCCACTTAACAGCTTTTTTGATTCCTGTAGCTTCTGTTATTTTTTCTATATCGTCACCAAGTCCTTTAGACTTGTTGTCGAATTTCTTTTTCCACTCTTTATATTTTTTTGTTCTTTTATCTTTTGGTTTTTTCATATTATTTAATTTTATCGTAATCTTTGTTAAAGAAGTCTATGATATCTTCACCGAACTTTTCTTCTATTATATTTTTATAATTCTTACAAGAATTGTATATGCTTGTCAAAGATATCTTAGTCTCTGATGCTATTTGCCTTAAACTTTTATTTGTAAAATAATATAACCTAAATAACTTTTCATCATACCAATGCCAAGTTTTTATTTCGTTCTCTATATTATTCATAATAATTTCATTTGCCTTTTCCATATTTGCAACATCAATCTCTTCTTCATATGAGCTAGTCATATCTGTATTGTGTTCATATGTATTATTATCGTCAAAAGCATCATAGTCCTTATACTCTAAGAATATATTTTTTTTCTTTTTGTTTTTATGTTGGTAAAATAAATTCTTGATAGTCACATAAATATATAGTGAATTTATCTTGCCATCTACTTTAATTTTTTCTGGATCGGTGATGTATCTTCTCATTCTTAAATACATCTTTTGTACGAGGTCGTTTGCTAAATGTTCATCTTTACAAATGGAGAGAGCTATCCTATGCCACTCTTTATTTCGTTTGGATAATTCATTTAGTATCATTTTCTATTTCTTTTTTCAAGTTAGCTAAAGCTCGCCAGGCAACTTTAGCAGAATGCCTAATACCATCATTGTCAAAAGTACCTACTTGCAACAAATGTCTAGCTAGAGCATCAAGCTCATCGCCAGACTTAGATCTGTCCCAATGCAATCTTTTATATGGATTATGTTGCTTATTACCTTTGTAACTACATCTTGCAACTTCTTTGATTGCATCTGGGAAATAATTAAGAACTCCTGAATATACTGGTATTTTTTTTCTGTCCATTCGCCTTAATATAATAATTTTAATTCAATTTTATATTCATCTGAATAATATTTTTTTAGTTCCTTAACATAACACACGCTTGCATCGTTCTCAAATACTATACCCTCCAAAGCGTCCATAAACGCTTTGTTAACATTATCAAGCAAGTCTGGACTTGCAATCCTGTATGTAAACTCTTCCTTTTGTTTCTTTTTCCATTTACTTGGATACTTATAAATGTAATGTAAATATTCAACTGTAATAGGCGTACTATGTTTAATGATCTCAAAGTCTTCTGGTAGTTGAGATTTAGTTTGATGTATAATTTCTTTTTTATATTTTACTACATTCTTTGGTGTATAAGTGTATCCTTTTCTTGACATTCTTACAGATTGATGTGCTACTGGTCTGATGTTATATGTAAGCTTTAGTTTCATCCTGATATTCTCATTTCTAATTTAGCAATAAATTTTTCTATTCTACTAATCTCTTCTAACAAACCTAACATTTCTTTTGCTTTTATTTTTACTCTTCCATTTCTTTGCCAGTAAGTTCCGTCATAACAAGAGTTTATAATAATGAATTGGACTAAGCTTTTTCTATATTCTTTAAAGTACCTTATATCTTTTTCAATTTGCATCATTTTATGTTTAATAAAGAATCTATTTTATCTATAATTCTTGGGTATCCATCTCTACATACTTCAAAACTAAAATCTTCAAAAGGTACACTCCTACTTCTTTTACAAGAAACCTGTACTATATTATCGTCCTGTTCGTTTACTTGCAGTTTTATTTGAGTTTCAGTTTTTTTTTCTAAGGCCGAACCTAAATGTCCTGTAGGTTTTTCTGAATTAAAGTTGCTGTGTATTACACATACAATATGTATATTATATTTTTCAGTCCAGTACATTATTTTTTGTACAAGCTCGTTTGATTCTCTTATATCATTTACATCAGAAACCAAATCAGCAACACCATCAATAATCATCATACCAACTTTGTCATAATTTTTTTCTAAGTATAATTCAATAAAAAGGTTTCTATCTGCTATATCCAGTGTTCGTAAACCGTATGTATCATAAAAAGAATTATCGGTTTGTCCCATTTCAATTACTCTTCTAAATACTTTTTGTGCGTGAAACTTGCCTTGCTCTGTGTCAAAATGTACAAGCTTTAGATCTCCTCTGTGACCTACTAAGTCGCCAGTGAAATTAGTTTCACCTGTTAAATAACAGGAACAAAGCATAGAAACTAGAAACGTTTTCTTGGATTTAGGAGCCGCTTGTATAAAAGAAAAATTACCATAAGTGCCAACAGGAACAGGATAAAAGTTTTCACCACTTTTATAATAGCCATAAGATATAGCAACTGGAGGATACTCAACTCTTTCATTAGGATCAATGTATACTTTTTTCGTTAAACTGTTAAATTTATCTTCTAGGTTCATATATGCAAAAAAAAAGGGTGGACATCTCTGCCCACCCCTAAAACAAAACAAAAAACTAAAAATCTACTGTCTCTTGCTGAGCGCTTTTGCCAGTAGATATATTGCCGTCAGTCCATACGACTTTACCATTTCCAAGATAAGACTTGGGAACTTGCTGTTCTAATTGTTCTTTACTTCTACTATAAAAAACAGAAACATTTTGACCGTATTGGTTTAATTCATCTCTAATAGATAAATCAAGATTTAAATATCTTCCGTCTTTTAATTTAGACTTGTCTATTTTTTTTACATCTAAAGATATACTTGCGATTGTTGCCATAAGTTATGTATTAATTAATTGAGACATAGCTGAGTCTGATACAGTATATTTATCATACACATTATCTACACTACCACCAGAACTTAAATACTGTTTTACTTTATTGAAGTTTGGATGTTTAGGTGTCAGCATTTCTTTTTTAACGGGCTTCTTCCCGTGATCGTTTGTTGCATCTGCATCTTTGGTGTCGTCTATCAAGAACAAACCATTTAAGGCATATTTTCTTGCATAGCTAGATGATGCACCGTAAGACTGTGCAACATCCATTCCTTTTTTACTTGGATCTATACCAGCTTGAGCTGATACACTTAACGATTCGTCACCATTTGTAATAGAAGCAGTAGCTTCACAGTACAATGGATCGCTATTTATCTTGTCTGTAAGTGTCAATACTAAACCTTCTGCGTTTAAGAGTGGCTTTACAGACTCTAAGATATCTTCGCAAGAACGGTAGTTATAGTTACCGAACTTATTGCGTTGATTTTTTGGTGCTTTCAGCTTTTGCTGAATAGCCACAAGTTTTGTAATAAGTGATTTCATTCTGACAAATATATAATAAATTATTAAATATCAAAATCTTCATACAATAGCGACTCTGCTTTTTTATGATCTACATCTGATTGCAAACTGTTATTGTAGAATGCTATTGCCACTAAACATCTCTTTAACTCATTTATTTGTTTGTCATCTAAACAAGTAACCTTATCTAATATTTTAACAATTTTAATATAGCTGTCTAAGTATTGTGTTTCTTTTACTATCATACTCAAATATATTATTTTTTTTTAACAACGCTTTTTAGGCGTTGTTAAATAATATATTATATTATATATATAATATAATTTATTTACTTATTATATAATATATTATATAGGCTTTCTGTAGAATTTTTTATTTACAACTCTATAATGCCATATTGAGTCTGGCTTTAGATCATCATTATCTACATAAATTCTATCGTCAGCAAAACCTATTCTAGTGAAACCAACTTCCAATAATGCTGTAATTATTCTGTATCTTTTGTAACTATGTTGGCAAAATATTTCGCAAGCTCTGCCTATCAAATGTGAAGAATTATTTAATTCGTTTTTTCTTGCTTGTCCGTCTGGTGATACATAACCCTTTACTATTTTAAATTTTATTTTACACAGATGCCTAGCTTCATCTAACATCATTAAAAACTCTCTGTCCATATATTTGTAGCCAGTTTCATTATACCTTGAATAAGGGCAATCGAACTCTTGATATGTAAAATATCTAAGTAAAATAATTAACGTTTTATGCCTTGACCAATATACTTTTTTTTGTAACCTGTTTGGTTGCGTGAAGCGTTTTTAGAGTGTACTCCAGGTCTTTTTTTCTTTACTTTGTATCTGTGTATATAGCCTAATTTAGCCACTATCTTTTAAATATATTTGTAGATTTTTCTGCTGTTCTACCGCCAAAGTATGCTAACACACAAGCCATCATAACTTTTTCAAATGTGTCATTCCATACTTCGTTTATGTGAAAAGGTACCGAGTCAATGCTATCAAGTATACCAGCAAAACTGAAAACCACAATACACCACACAAGAACAAGAGGGCGAACATTTTTACTAAGCCAACTATCACTAGCTGCATCAGCTTGCCATCTACTTGTAATAGACTCCATTTCTTTATTTTGTTGCTCATATATAAGTTGTTGTAATTTTATTTTATCGTCTGTAGATATTTTAGATTTACCTATTTCAGCTATAGCTTCTTTAGGTGATGTAACACCTTTTAGTACATTCCCTAGTGTAGGATTGACTATAGATGCTGCTCCAAACAAAAGCTTTCCAACTGTGCTTTCGCTAAATTTCTTTTTAGGTTTACTCATATTGCCACCATTTTATATGTATAACGAAAAACAACACATATAAATTCAGTTCACTAAAATCGTTTTTATGATCTTTCTTAAAATAAGAAAAGCCTATCATAAGACCAATATCAAATCTATTTATAATTGCTACTTCCATCATACATTAGTTATATCAATGTATTTAGTTTTGCCGTCATCTCTTACAGCTTTCAGTATTCTGTTTCTGTTTTTTTCTTCACTAACATAAGATACGTGTACCCAGTCAGGGTTATCTTCATTGCCAAACTCCCATATCATTTGATCAAAGTCAAGATTATCTTTTATATACAAAAACATCTCTTTGTTTGTTTTGTGACCGTATACATCATCTAGGTCAAAAGCTCTTCCTTGACAATGCTGCGATCGGCTTGAGCCGCCGATCGCTTGATTTAAAGCTGTTGATCTAAAAAAGCTATTTATCTTTATAGGACCGCCAACCCACTGTCTAAGTGGCTCAAATATCTTTTCAGCAATAATTTTCATATTACTTATTGAGTCGCCATTAGGAGTATTATCAATACCCAATCTTAAGGCTGTAATGCTTTTAGTAGCTTCCTTTTCAGATATGTGTGCAGAAATCATAATCTATTAGTTTGTTGCAACTCTTGTATATCTGCTTTTATCTATAACCTGCTGTATTTCACTTACAGGTGTTTTTATAGATAGTGATATACCAGCATCCCATCTACCTATTAAGTTGCGTTCTCTATATAAAAAAATAACTGGAACTGATTTGATTTGACTTCTTATAGATTGTTTTTGCTCTTCTAACAAAGCTCTGACAATCTTAGCACCTTTGATTTTATTAAGGTCTTTATAGTCATTTCTGTAGTTCCAAGAACTATTAATGTGTAGTACAGTATAATCCTGTGAACTAGCTATTGCAAATACAAATAGTGCAATTAGGGCAAATATCTGTTTCATTTCTGTATAATTTCATATAATTTCTCGTCTATTTTGTCTAGTTTTTCAGAGTTTTCTTGTACTTGTTCTGCTGTGTTTTCAATAGTTTCCCTTATAAGCTGATCCTTAAGGTCATATTCTGTCCTTGTAAGTTCAGGTTTCGGTAATTCTTTTGCAAGCTCTATTTCAGCAGTAAGCGTAAAATAAAGCCCTGCTAGTGAAACAGCACCAGTTATAACAATTCCAATAGTTTTAAGATCAAGTTTTACTTGAGTTTCTTCATTTATTACTTGGCTCATTTTCTTTTATTTCTTCGTAAGAGCCGTCAGAAATATTTATTTGTACTTTACCGTATTTATCTTCAAGCTCCTTTCTAAGACTATTATATTCTTGCATAAGTGTTGTATATGTGTTTTTAAGAATATGCGTATTAAGCTGAATACTACCAAGTTCCATTTTAATACTTGTCATTTGTTGCTCGTAATTTTGTACTTTCTTTAACTCTTGTTCTTCAATTTTTTTGCTCATAATATTATATTTTTGTCTAATATAATAAATTACCAGTCAGGACGCAAAACTACGTCTACTGGATTTTCTAGTAACTCTATTTGACCTTTTAGGTTTAGCTTCATACTGTCCACGTCTAAACCATCTTCTAGCCATTTTACAACGTCATCTTTTTTTAGATCACTATATTCAATAAAGTTATCTTTATCGTACTCAACCGAGTGTGTACCGATCATATTAGCTGTGTAATCGCCTTTTGACGCATTGTAGCCCCAGTGCACGTTATATATAACGTCACTGTGGTCGTCTTCTTTTATTTTTGCATCAAGTGCGTTTATTTGCCATTCGTAAGTTATTTTATTTGCCATTTTATTTATTTATTAATTAATTATATTTTAACAATTACCACCACCTATTATTGATCCATTACTACCAACTTGTATAAACTTGTTAGTTGATATACCATTTGTATCAAAAACCTGATAAAAACCAGTAGCTACAGCATTAAAACCTGTTGCAGTAGTATATGCTTGAAAAGTGCCATTCAAGGCACTTGGATATTGATTATTTCCGTCAGTATGATAATATACTGTTCCGTCAGGTAAACCAGCAGCACAAGAATCGTTAGATGAACTTGCACTAAATATGAATTGAAATGCAGTTCTAGTTACATTTTGATTATAACTATAAAATTCACTCATCTGTAAAGGGTTAGAACCATCAGGTCTATTGTTTACAGGATTTAGTGTATTTACTGCTGGATAACTTGTACCAGAACCACTTGTATTACCGCCAGATAATCTTGATATATCTGACATAAATATAGGTGAAGTTACATTTGATGCAGAATTATAACCAAAGCCTTTTCTTTCTCTAGCTATTTTATTCATACTTAATTCACCGCTACTTGGTACTGCCATTACTTAATTTGTTTTTTTA
>Ga0163109_10000556_pt1 | contig 29829 bp, 32 predicted proteins | sample CRUFie1St13metaG_FD_108704 | JGI IMG/M metagenome (GOLD analysis project Ga0163109, IMG submission 108704) | Marine microbial communities from the Costa Rica Dome - CRUD Field 142mm St13 metaG | ecosystem: Environmental > Aquatic > Marine > Oceanic > Photic zone | place: Costa Rica: the Eastern...
ACCGCTTCACTACTGGCCATCAATAATGCTACGGCACCGTCGTTCAACCCAGAGCTGTTCCCTGCGGTCACCGAACCGTCCTTTTTGAACGCCGCTCTTAGGCCGCCAAGGGCTTCAAGGTTGGTATGAGGTTTCATGAATTCGTCCTCCACGAAAACTATAGGGTCCTTTTTGCGCTGTGGAATCTCTACGGCGAATTTCTCCAAACGGAACCTTCCGCGCTCCTGCGCTCTTGCAGCTTTCTGCTGCGACCAAAGCGCAAAGGCATCTTGGTCCTCACGACTAATGTCGAACTGCTCCACCAGATTCTCTGCGGTCTCACCCATGGGATGGGTGCCGTACAACTCCTTCATTTTAGGGTTAACGAATCGCCAACCAAAGGAACTGTCGTACATCTTGCTGTCGGTACCGTAGGCGCTTGAAGGCTTGCTCATGACATAAGGCCCACGGCTCATGTTTTCCACACCTCCAGCGATGAAAAGATCGCCGTCTCCGGCCATAATGGCGCGGTGGGCATGGATGGCTGCGCTCATTCCTGAGGCACACAAACGGTTCACGGTTTCCCCCGGAACGCTCCACGGAAGCCCGGCCAAAAGGGCTGCCATACGGGCCACATTTCGGTTGTCTTCTCCGGCTTGGTTGGCACAGCCTAGAATGACGTCGTCAATGGCGCTAGGATCCACATCGGGATTCTTTTCCATGAGTTTGGCGATGGTCATGGCCGCCAAATCATCGGTGCGCACCGCGGCTAGGGTGCCTTTAAATTTTCCAATGGGCGTTCGAACGCCGTCTACGATATAGGTCTGTTTCATAGGTTCCATTCATTGCCCGTTCTGTATACCGTGCCTTTGAAAAAAGCCACGCGGACATCATGTTTAAAAATATCAATTTGGTAAAAACCCGTCCGGCGAGTTTCGTTGAGCAGGATTGCACGGGCTTCTATAATGTCGCCCGTTTGAACCGGCTTCAAGTGATGAATGGCCGTTTCCAAGCTCACGCTCTGATTCCCGCCTCCATTCGAGGCAAAGGCCAGCGCTGAATCTGCCAAGCTGTAGCTGATACCTCCGTGAGCAATGCCAAATCCATTGGTCATCTCCTCACGAACAGTCATGCGCAAGGTGGCTGATCCCGCTTCGACGCCAATGACCTCAATGCCCAGCCATTTGCTGAACGCGTCGCGGTCCATCATGTGCTGAACTATTTGTTGGGCCGTACTCATTTTAAGTTTCCGATTCCGTTTTGTCCTGCAACACCGCCATTTCCATAGCTTCGACAGCACAGTCTAACAAGAATAAAAGATTCCCCTTCCCTTCCTCACTTAATTCGTTGTTTTCCACCACATAGAGGAAGAGTTGGGACAGGGTATTTGGCGAACTGTTCTCCTTGATAATGGCTTCAAGGGCCAATCCTTCGTCCTCTTGGTGGTTCTCGTAAGACTCCATTTTGGACTCTAATAATTGGTGCCACTTCTCCTCGCCTAACATGGTCTGACGCCATCCCATTTTCTGGAAGGCCCATTTGAGTGCCAGCACAGACTTCAGCATCCAACTGTGGGTAAATTCATCCATGCCTTCATCAACGTCCATTAAGGTGCCAAAGATGTAAGGCTGCTGGTCAAGGGCCTCATTAAAAACGCGCTGATAAAATTCTGCGGTCCAACCCTCCACTTCTACCAAGGTGTGGTTAAGGCTTAGTACTCCTGAGGTATTGGGTTCTTTCATATTCACGAATTTACGCATAAAAAAAGCCCCAAGCACGTGGCCTAGGGCTTTCCAACTAACACATCAAAATATGAACATCATTACATTTATTTCCCTTCTTCATAAAAAGAGAAGGGGTTTTGTTCATGAGTTAACAGTTTTAAATTATTCCCTCTTGGGAACTTATACTGTGAAATTTATCACTCGTTTGTATGTTTATGCATGGTCTTAGACATAATTCGGTGTGGGATGCCGTCTTCAAGGAATTCTTCTCCTTGACCCACGTAGCCTTGACGGCCATACCAAAGCGCTAAATAGCATTGAGCCATGATTTTGATCTCCTTGCTTTTTGGATAGGCATCCCAAATCCACTCCTCACAACGAAGCATCAACTCCACGCCTAAGTCCGCTCCACGATATTCGGGAGTCACAATAACCCGCCCAATGGATACTTCGGGATAAGCGGTACCTGGCGCTAGGATACGAGCACAGGCGATAATTCTGCGGCCGTCGGTTTTATAAATATGAAATGCTGCTTGGTCTTGGTTATCTAAATCTTGATACACGCAATCCTGTTCGACCACAAAAACGTCACTGCGGAGTCTCAGAAGCTCATATACCTCAGCGGCTGTAAATTGATCAAAGGTTTTATAGTGCCAACTCATGATGTGCGATTGAATTGTGTGATGGCTAAAATTAAGGCAAATTGGACACCTAACATGGTGGCGATGCCGCCAGCGATGCTCGTATCGAATTGGGCACTTATCAAATACCCCAACAAACTTCCACTAAGCCCGAATAGTGCTGCAAGCAGAATCATGGGCTTGAGCTTTTGTGAAATTAAATACGCGGTAGCCGGCGGGGCGACAAGCAAGGCGACCACTAAGATGGCTCCTACACTTTCAAAACTAATAACCGTAGCGACACTCACCATAGACATGAGGCTGAGGTTCCACGCCCCGACGCCAATACCGAGTACTGCTGCATAATCTTCATTAAACGAACTCATAAGTAAACCCTTGTATCCCGCGAAGGTGTAGATCAGCACTAACAATAATAGAATGCCCGAGCTCCACAGGGCAATAGGCCCCATCGACTTACCGGCTAGTGACCAAGTATTGAAAGGCACAAAAGCAATCTCACCATAGAGCACACATTCCTGATCTAAATCCACCTTGTCGCTCCAAAAAGTAATCAACACCACCCCCAAGGCAAAAAGCGTGGTGAAGGTCATGCCAATACTTGCATCGCTCTGAACCTTCCATTTCTTGCTAAGTATTTCAATGACAACCGTGGCAAACACCCCCACCAAGGCGGCTCCTAAAAACATGGGCAATGAGGCACGGCTTTGGCTGAGTAGGTAAGCAATAGCAATGCCCGGCAGGACAGCATGCGAAATGGCATCGCCCACCATAGTCATCTTTCGAAGGACAAGGAAAGCGCCCAACACCGCGCAAGAAATGGCCGTGAAAATGGCCGTCAACGCTATGGCTAGGGTTGGTGTCACGTGTTATTTTAAATAGGAGGCTAACGGCAATCTGTAACTAACCCCAGTGCCGAAAAAGAATCCGCTGCTATTGAATTTTGAGCCTAAATAAGGACTCAAATCTATCCCTGCATAGATGTCTAGTTGGAGGTCATTCGAAAGTAGCTTAGTAAACCCCACGTCGAAGTAATGGGTTCCAAACAACTGCACGCCTTGAACCTCCCAATTACTAAAATATTCAGCATACACCCCGAGATTATTGCCTAAATCATGGCCCAATGCTAAAGAGAACATCCCTTCATTCGTTCCTGTCCACATTTCACTCATGCCACCAGAAATTCCTATGTTACTAGCAATCCCTAATCTTGGCGTTAATTCTTTTTCTAGCATGAGACGCTGTTCGTAGAAGATTTGTTCTGGATAGACGTTGGCGTAATCGCCTGAGGAAATCCAGGAGGTAGAAATATAGCTCAACCAGGTTATCTGTGGCCATCTGTCTGATTCTTCGAACAAATTGTACTTGAATCCAAACGTAACTGGACTAACACCAGTCATGCGCATAGGATCAAGCCAAGTAGAGGGTATATCAATTCGTTCAGTATTAGCATTAATAACCGCTCTAACCTCGAAACGTTTATTGATTCCAAACCTAAGGACTTCTTCAAACTGGTGTCTATCTGTTATTGAGCCACCTGGCAACGACTCCTCTGCATGCGAATACTGATAACCGCCTTCGTACTGAAACCACCCTACTGGAGTTATCTGAGCACTTTCAGTAATGTCGGGACGATCGGTTACAATCGCGGGCATCAAAGTAACTGGCGTGTGCGGCCCTACCGGATCGACAATCTCATCTAAATACTGACGCTCCTGCGCCATGCCCCAAAACGATGAGGCTAATAACATCACAATACTAATCTTCTTCATATGGGATAGGACTTTGGTGAGGATCCACTACTGGGTTCCCCAATTCTTTAATTATTAATGCTTCTATTTCAGGGGTAATAACGTGTTCCATGGTTTCGGCCTGCGGGTGGATGTGGTCGGCCGCCATTCCCAAGCGCTCGGTCAAATACAGCTCCCATAATCGGTGCAAACGCACCACTCGCCGGCCTTCGCTGCGGCCTACGTCCGTTAAGATAAACCCATCCGGATACTCCACCACCAAAAACTCTTTTTTCAAATTTCTCAAGGTCATCGTTAGCCCATCGTAATGCGCTTCTCGGGCATCGACCATAGCCCCAGCAGTCATCATAACCGGTTCACCAGCACGCTCCTCGGCGCCATAGAGCAGCTTCAATAAGTTCTCCCGTTGCGTTTTATTGCGGTTGAATGTCGCGCGTTTGCGGCGCGCGAGCCAGCCTTTTTCCGGCGCAAAAATCAACGAGCTAAAACCAAAAAAACCGAGCACCAACACAATCCAAGGGCCGGTGGGCATTTTGGGTAGGGACGCACTGATGAACGTGCCTCCCAAAGCGGCAGCCGAGGCAAAAAGTGCGGCGAGCAACAACATGCGCGGCAAGCTTGAGGTCCAGCTGCGCGCGGCAGCCGAGGGGGTGATTAATAGGGCGGCCATGAGCACGACTCCTACAGTTTGAATGCCGACGGTTACGGCCAATACGGTAAGTACAGTAAAAGCAAATCTGATCCCTCCCGTAGGCAAGCCAATGGCGGCTGCAAAATCTTCATTGAAGGTCATTAATTGGAACCCCTTGTAAAAGAGTGCTACCCCAAGCAGGAGTAATAGGGCGAGGGCGGTAAATACATACAGGTCTATCATGGTGATGGCGGCCGCTTTGCCTAATAGGAATCGCTCCAAACCGGCTTGCTGGCCTTGGCCCGTGCGTTGTACATAGGACATGAGCAGAATGCCAAAGCCGAAGAAAGTCGATAGGACCAAGCTCACGGCGGTGTCGCTCTTAAGTTTGGTGCGCTGTTCAATAAAGGCAATGCCGTAATGGGCAATGAGCCCGGCCATCAACGCACCGGTGATGAGGTAGCCCGGATGGCGTCCGTCCCCGAGGATGAAGGCCAGGACGACCCCTGGGAGGAGGGCGTGGGCAATAGCATCCCCTACGAGGCTTTCCCCTTTCAAAAAGCTAAAGGCGCCCACCACCGCTGAAGATGAAGCCAGCAGGAGGGTGCCAAAGAGTACTTTTATGAAAACGGGATCAAACATTAGCCTTGCGGTTGATCTTCTTTAAAATCTGGTTCGCGAAGTGGGAATTCGGTATCGGAGATGAGGTCTCCTAGTTTGGAGAGCACGGTTAATCGGCCCCCGTAAGCCTCCTGTAATAATTCCTTGGTGAAGACCTGCTCCTTCGGACCGGCCGCGACTAATCTAGTGTTCAACAAGACGATCCAATCAAAATATTCGTTTGCGGTCTGCAAGTCATGGTGTACAATGACCACGGTCTTGCCTTCGTTTTTCATGTCGCGGAGCAGCTTCAAAATGGCGTCTTCAGTGGCGGCATCCACCCCTATAAAAGGCTCATCCATCAAGTAGATGTCCGCTTGCTGTGCGAGGGAGCGGGCGATGAATACGCGCTGTTGCTGTCCGCCGGATAATTGGGAAATCTGGCGGTCGGCGAACTCGAGTAGGTTTACCTTTTCTAATGCTTCTGTGGCAATGCGACGGTCTTCTTTGGTAATGCGTTTAAAGAGGTTGTTCTTGCGGTAGCGCCCCATCAAAACGACGTCCATGACATCCGCCGGGAAGTCCCAATCCACACTCTCGCGCTGGGGCACATAGCTCACGCGCTCGCGCACTTTGTCCAAGGGTTGGCCGAAGATTTCGGTGTAGCCGCTGTCGGGTTTCATCAAGCCCATGACCGTTTTCAGCATGGTGGTCTTCCCGGATCCATTGGGTCCTACGATACCGATGATCTTGCCTTTTGGCAGCTCAAAGTCCACGTCCCACAAGACGGGTTTGCTGTGGTAGCTGACGGTGAGGTTGTGTACTTCTATACTTTTTTCCATTACTCGAATGATTTTAAAATCGCATTGGTGTTGTGTTGAAATGCGCCTAATAGCGTGGCTTCAGCAGTGCCTTGAGGGCCGAGGGCATCGCTGTAGAGCGGGGCGCCTATGGTGACCTTGCCGCCTTTCTGTGCCACGGCTTCTTGCAGGGCTTGAATGCTTTTTGGGTTAACTGAGGTTTCGGCGAAGATGGTGGTCAGGTGGTGGTCCAAAATGAATTGGGCCGAGTTACTCATGTCTTTAATGCCAAACTCCGCAGCCGTACTAATGCCTTGAAGGCCGTGTACTTCTATGCCATAAGCACGACCGAAATACGAAAAGGCATCGTGGGCGGTGACCATAGCGCGCAAGGAATCTGGGACTTTATTGGAAGCGCGGATCATCTGGTCGTGGGCTTGGACTAGCTCTGAATAATACTCCATGGTGTTCCACTCAATGGCTTGGCGGTGTTCGGGAAATTGGTCAATGAGGAAGTCGGCGAGATGGCCCACGCAACGGGACCAAAGCTGAAGGTCGTACCAAATGTGTGGATCGTAGGTATTGGGGGCCACTGCAATGAGGTCCTGCGGTTGAAGGGCGCTGCTCATCGCATGCACGGGTTTTTCTGTGCCCAATTTTTCCAAGATCCCCACCATCTTCCCTTCCAAATGCAGGCCGTTGTGGAGGATGATTCGGGCATTGCTGAGCTTGGCCACATCGCTCTCCACGGGTTTATAGCTGTGCGGGTCGATGTTGGAATGCATCAGGGACTCCACCTTGATTTCTTCCGGCAAAAGTTGTTTTGCGGCATCGGCCACGATAGAGGTGGTGCACAACACCTCCACGCTTTCCTGCGTTTGGCAGGAAAGGGCCAAGAATCCCCATATGATTAGCAGGGCTTTTCTCATGTGGATACGGCGTAAATATTAGCGCACATGCTGTGGCTGAGCCAGATGGTATGGCCCGTAGGCGCTTTGAGCTGTACGCTGGCATCAAAGGACGAAATGGCCTCAACGTCGTAGGTGTTGCCCAGGTTGATATTCATGGCGTCCAATTGGTCAAAAAACTCTGACCCTGCATCTTCCACGCGCACCACTTTAATGGTGTGGCCTTTCGCGAAGGCGCCGAGGGGTTCGCCTAATACCGGAGGCATTTGGCCATTGGGCTGCGGAATGGGGTCGCCGTGCGGGTCGTGCTTCGGCGTGCCAAGGAAATCCGATAACCGCTCGATCAATTCTTCACTTTGAACATGTTCGAGTTGTTCGGCAAGCGGGTGCACTTGGTCCCAACCAAAGCCTAGGGTATCCACCAAGAAGGTTTCCCATAAACGGTGTTTGCGCAGGATAGACCTGGCCAACAAAACTCCCTCCTCGGTGAGCTGCACACCTTTATAAGGTACCACCGTTACAAGATTCTTTTGGCTTAATCGTTTTACAGCTTGGGTCACAGAACTGCCCTTGGCACCGATACGCTGCGCTAAGTCCCCGTTGCTCACCGGGCTATCGGCTCCCAAATGGTATAAGGCTTTAATGTAATTCTCTTCGCTTTCCGTATGAGTTTTCACTAAGGCTATCATTTAGTTTAGTCAAAGCTAAAAAATATTTTAACGCAAACTGCCAATGACGCCGCAATACCTTAAATAACGTACCTTAGCGACCGTGAAAAACCATACGTATTTCATTTCCGACGTGCACTTAGGTGCCCCTGATGTGCTCCAGAGTCAAGCGCGTGAACGACACTTGGTCGGCTTCCTACGCAGTATCTCCGACCAATGCGAACGACTATTTATTGTTGGAGATTTATTCGATTATTGGTTCGAATATAAACACGTCGTGCCTCGAGGCCACACAAGGCTTCTCGGTCAGCTCGCGTACATGGTGGATGAGGGAATGGAACTGCATATTTTCGTAGGTAACCATGATTTGTGGTTAGAGGATTACCTCAACGAAGAATTGGGTGCTACCATTCATCATCAGCCCTTACAGTGGGATGTACCCGGCACCTCTTTACGCTATTATATTGCGCATGGCGATGGATTAGGGCCAGGCGACCGCAAGTACAAGGCGCTGAAAAGACTGTTTACCAACCCGCTGGCGATATGGGCATATAAAAGGTTACACCCAAACTTCGGTGTGGGTTTTGCCTCGCGCATGTCGCGGACTTCAAGAAACAATCAAGGGCCAGAAGACCATGCCTTCAAGGGGAACAAAGAACGCCAATTAATTCATAGTCAAACCCTCCTCCAAAGTGAGTGGTTCGACGCCTTCATTTATGGACATCGCCACCACCAGAAAGAATTAATCCTTCAAACTCAAGAAGGAAAAGATGGCGCCAAAATAGAAAGTAAATATCTCGTATTAGGCGATTGGATTAATCTAAATACCTACGCCAAATGGGACGGCACACAGTTAACCTTGAACACATATACCCCCTCATGAAAAGAGCACTTATAGTAATCGCATTCCTGGGAACCTTAGCCGCTACAGCGCAGGACTTCAAAGGACATTATGGCATCGGTCTCGCCCTCGGCGAACCCAGTGGTTTTAGCATCAAAAAGTTCAACAATAACAGCGAGGCCTTTCAGTATACCTTGGGCTACAGCACCGTCAAGGGTCAAGAAGGCATCAACATTGGGGCAGATTTCTTGCTCCATAATTACGATTTCATCACCGCCGAAAAGGGCAAGATTCCCTTTTACTATGGCGCGGGGATTCACCTTAAGAGCTACAACAACGCGGGCAACCAAATCTATGCGCGCGTGCCGCTAGGATTGGCCTACGAACTATCGGATCTGCCCTTGGACATCTTCTTCGAATTTGCACCCGGAATTGCCGTTGTTCCGCAACCTTCTTTGGTCACAAATTTTGCCATCGGGGGCCGATTCTATTTTGACCTCAACAAAGCCCGACGCGCCGTAGAAGAGCGCATCTAAGGCTGAAAATTGGATATAAAAAACCCCCCGGGCGCTCCGCGCCGAGGGGTTTTTGTGGGGAGTGCCAAAAATTATTTCGCAGCCGCGAAGTTCTTCGCTACCGCTTCCCAATTCACTACGTTCCAAAACGCCGAGATGTAATCTGGACGACGGTTTTGGTAGTTCAAGTAATACGCGTGCTCCCAAACATCCAATCCCATAATAGGATGACTACCACAGCCTACGCCTGGCATTAGTGGGTTATCTTGATTCGCAGAAGAGCAGATCTCTAGGTTGCCGTTGTTTACACACAACCACGCCCAACCTGATCCGAAACGGGTGGCTGCCGCCTTGGCAAATTGCTCTTTCATGGCATCCAATGATCCAAAAGAAGCGTCGATTGCTGCGGCCAATTCTCCTGTCGGTGCGCCACCGCCATTAGGCCCCATCACTTCCCAGAACATGCAGTGGTTAAAGTAACCCCCTCCGTTGTTGCGAACTGCAGGCACATCAGAGTGCTCCGCGCAAATCGCCTCGATGCTCTTTCCTTCCATCTCCGTACCGGCGATGGCTGCGTTCAAGTTGTTGGTATATCCTTGGTGGTGCTTAGAGTGGTGAATCTCCATGGTGCGCGCGTCGATGTGCGGCTCCAATGCATCGTATGCATAGCTCAATGGTGGTAATTCAAAAGCCATAAGTATTGAGGTTATGTTGATATTGAAGTATAAAGGTAAGGCAAAATTGGCCCAAAGGTTTTATCTTCCCTTTATTCCCGCATTACCGAAATCTATGAGCACTCCAAAGACTTCAAACCCTCTAGCCGCCGGCTCGGACTTCATTGTCCTCAACGCCTCCGCGGGTTCGGGCAAGACCTATTCTTTGGTGCAACACATCTTGCTCAACGCCCTTCGCCCGGCACAACTTCCTGAGGCCTACCAAAAAATCCTAGCCATCACCTTCACCAACAATGCAGCCGACGAGATGAAGGCAAGGTTATTGACCCAATTACTTGAGTTCACCGCCCTGGAAAAACCTACAGAAAGCGACTTTTTCAAACCTATTTGGGAAGAGCTGAAAATCAGCCCTACAGAATTGCAACAGCGCGCCAAAGGCACCGCGAACCACATGCTGCACAACTACAGCACCCTACAGGTAGGGACCATTGATCAGTTTACCCATCGCCTGGTGCGCACCTTCACGCGCGACCTACATCTCACAGATAATTTTGAAATCAGGCTAGATTTGGAGGCGATGGTGACCGAAGCGCTTGACTTGCTCTACTGCACCCTAGGCGACCAACCAGAGCTGCGCGATTCCTTGGTCGATTTGATTCAGGAACGCATGAATAGGGACAAGAGCCACAACCCGGACCGGACCCTTCGAAAGGAAGGACTGAAAAGCTTTGACGAAACCACCTTACAAGAGGTGAAAAACCTGCCCAAACCCGAGCGCATGCTCGAGATCTCGAAGAGTTTGGACGCAGAGATTGGGCGCATTGTGGAGGAAGGAAGGAATTGGTCCCAAAAATGTGTCGAATTCCTGCGGAGCAACAGCCTTGACCTTGAAGAGTTCACCTATAAAGACCAAATTCAAAAGCACTTTCTCACCTTCTGGCACAACCTGCGTCGCAACGACCTTGAAGCCGGTAAACAGGCCCTCACCTCGAGGTTGAAAAAAGGCCCCATCGATGAGTGGGCCGCCTTGCGCGATGCCATGGGAGAATGGCAAGCGAAGCACCAGCGCAAGTTGCTAATGTTGAAACAGGCGACGGCGAAGCTACAGCAATTGGCCGCCACACGTGCCCTGCTCGACCAGCTATCGGCCTTACAAGAAGCACAAAACACCATGCCGCTGGGCGCCTTCAACAAGCTCATTTCCGACGAGCTCCAAAAGGAACCTACGGCCTTTATCTATGCCAGATTAGGCGAGCGGTTCTGGCATTTTTACATCGACGAATTCCAGGATACCTCCAACATGCAGTTCAACAATCTGCATCCGTTGATCGAGCACACCCTGACCAAGGACGAGCGCAAAAACAGCGCGCTCATTGTGGGAGACGCCAAACAGAGTATTTATCGATGGCGCGGCGGTCGCGCCGAGCAGTTCATGTCGCTCGTGGACGGCAGCAACCCGCTCAATAGATTCAACACCGACCCCGCCGCGCCCGAAATGTACAGGCGGGAAACGGTGCAGCTCGACCGCAACTTTAGGACCTATCCTACCATAGTGGAATTCAACAACGCCTTCTTTCCGAAGCTGGCGAATTCACTAACCCAGGAGACACACCAGCGCGTGTATGCCGAAGACCAGGTAGGTCAAAAGCCGCAGGTCGGAGAGCCCGGTGAAGGCGAGGTCCGGGTGGACTTCCTGCACCTGCCGGAAGGAGAAAAACACAGCGCGGCCAAGCACGCCGAAAATGCCTTTGAGCACACGTTGACTCGAATCCATGAGCTGCGGGATCGCGGGCATGCCCTCAGCGATATCGCCCTTCTTGTTCGCAGCAATAAGAATGCGAAGTTGTTGGCCAATTTCCTTGTGCAACACGACATTCCCGTGCTCTCCGCAGATAGTCTTGTGGTGGGTGCTTCGTTCGAAAGCAAAATTCTGCTCGCGGCGGCTAAATTGCACCTGAACGCCGGGGATAGGGAATCTCTTTTTGAGTTGGCCTTAGCCCTAACGAAATTGGGCAAAGGGCCCACCGACCTCGAAGCCTTCAGCTTCCAGAAGAATTGTGTCGATGGTGGGCTCGCCTATTTACAAGAGGTGTTCCCTGGGGCCAATAAAATCCCGTTTGCGCAACAGAGCCTGTATCAATTTGGGACCCAAATTTTCCAAACCTTCGGGCTCCTGAGCAGCTCCAATGCCATGGTCGACGCCTCGCTCGATCTGTTGTTCCAGTTCCAACGTATGGGGGGCGCCTTATCGGATTTGCCGGCTTGGTGGGATGTCGAAAGCAAGAAGCGCAACGTAAGCGCCGGAGAGGATTTGGCCGCGGTGCAAATCATGACCATACACAAGAGCAAGGGGCTCGAATTTGAGCACGTGATCGTGCCCTTTGGCATTGATGATAAGACTCGAGATGCGGAATATTGGGTGCCGTTCGACTTGCACGACGAGCTGCAGCGCATTCCCATCACCAAATCTGAAAAAACTGAGAAGCTCTTCCCCGAGGAGCAGCTCAGCGAAATTAAGAACGAGGAAACCTTCGATTGGATCAACCTCATTTATGTGAGCCTCACCCGACCCGTTCGCGGGCTCCACATCTTCGCCGATGGCGCGAAGCCCGATGCTTTTGGAAAAGCGTTGAGGGAGCATTTCGAATTGGGCGAGGGACAACATTCTGTATCTAAAGGCAAGCCTGTGCCGCCGGAGCAAGAGGAGGCGGCCGAAAAGAGTACTGTTCAAAAGTTCAATAGCGAGGGTATTCAAGCGCGAATGAGCCACCTCATGTTGGCCGATACCGCCCCGGAAAATTGGTTCGAGGGCAAGGCCGATCCGAGGCAATGGGGATCTGCACTGCACCGTGTCCTGCAGCATTCGAGTGCGCAGCAGGATCGGGCGCTGGAGCGATTGTATCGGAGCGGTAAGTTCTCAGAGGCCCTTCATGCGGAGGCCGAAGCGGTGTTGCGGAGTATGGATGATAGAAAAGAATTGGACCCAATTCAACAAAACTCCACCATCGTATATGTCGAACGTACTGTTGCCAATAAAGCCAACGTTCTTCGTCCAGACCTCATCATGTCCACCGAATCAGAGGTGCGCATTGTCGACTATAAGACTGGGCAGGAAAAACCCACGCACCAAAAACAAGTGGCGGAATATGCCGAAGCGCTTGGCAGTGTTTTTGAACAAATAGAGCAATCTATCATTTATGTTTAATATGAACATGTCACGATTAACATACCCGATATGGGGAATAATTATCCTTACATCAGTGGGGTTAAGCAACTGTCGTTATGATAACTATGATGATTTGTATGGCAATGTCAACGCTTGTGATACCTCAGCCGTAACATTTAGCCAAGATATCAAGATGATCATCGGTCAAAACTGTGAAGGCTGCCATAACGGAGCCTCCGCTAGCGGAGGCCTGAACCTAGCCGGCCACCAGAACATATCAACCGCTGCTTTGTCCGGAGCCATTATGGACCGAATAACGCGCAGCGCTGGGGACCCGCTCCTCATGCCGCCAGGACAGGCCCTGTCGGATTGTGATCAAAGTAAATTACGCACCTGGATCAATGAAGGTGCACCTAATAATTAATGCCATGAAAAAAGTTCTTTTACTTGCCTTTTTTGCCCTTGCACAGCAGGGTATTGCACAACAATATTTGACCCGTGAAGCCACCTTGAGCTTTGATGCCGGTTCACCACTTGAAGATATTTACGCGGTTTCGGAAAGCGCTTCGGTGGTATACGATGCTGCCAGCGGAAAGCTCGGGGTCCAGGTATTGATGACCTCGTTCCAATTCAAACGTGCCCTTATGCAAGAGCACTTCAACGAGAACTACGTGGAAAGTGAAAAGTTCCCTAAAGCCCAATTCACCGGTACCTACGAAGGTGGACAAGCTGTAGGTCAGCTGACCATTCACGGACAAACCAAAGACATTGCCGTGCCATGCGAGCTTCTGGAGGCCGATGGCGGGCTCCTTTTACAAACAGAATTTCCCATAACCGTCGAAGAATATGGGGTCAGTATACCGGGTGCTGTATCCGATAAAATTGCCAAGGAAGCCAAGGTCACCGTGCGTGCCTCTTTGAAAAAGCGCTAGGATGAAGTGGGAATCCATTCTTTTAGGAACATTACTATGCATCACTGCCCTAGGGCAAGAGGATGATCTATTTGTGCTCATGGACATTCCTGAGACTACGCAAATTACCTACGCCACCTTTAAAGGCACCAAAATTATCAACGCTCAATCAAATGAGACTCCTGGAGCAGGCGTACTTCAATACATCATTTCGCACCGTTTTGGGAGCTTTTCTAATGATTACTTCTACAATTTCCTTGGGCTAGACAATGCTCAAATTCGCATGCAACTTGATTATGGGATTACAGATCGGCTCAATGTGGGCATCGGTCGATCCTCTTACCTCAAGGTTGCCGATGGCTTCATGAAGTACCGATTGCTACACCAAAAAAGCGGGGCAGAATCCTTCCCTTTAAGCCTCACCCTATACTCTAGCGCGTTTTATCGTGGCGGTCGATATACCGACGGAATTGACCACTACTTGAGCGATCGTCTCTCCTACCAAAACCAAGCTATTTTCGCCCGTAAGTTCGGCGACAAGCTCAGCCTTTTAGTGGCTCCTAGCGCTGTTCACTGGAATTTAGTTCCCGGTGCTTCAGACCCCAATACGACCTTTCACCTGCAAATGGGCGGTCGCTACAAACTCACCAACAGGTTAGCGCTCACCGGTGAAATATGCCCGGGTTCTAACCTAGAATATAGCGACGGCTCTAGATTCTACACGCCTTTCGCTATAGGCGTCGATATTGAAACTGGCGGACATGTTTTTCAATTCCACCTCAGCAATACAAATGCTATGAGCGATCCTTTGTGGATGGCTCAAAATCCTTATAATCCTTGGGACGGATCGCTATTCTTAGGGTTCAATATCTCTAGAGTATTTACGGTAAAGGACTGAGGTTGAGGAATAAAAAAGCCCCATCCGAAGATAGGGCTTAACCAAACCAATAAACCTAAGCTACTCTTAAGTTGATTTAAAAGTAAAAATTGTATCGAAGAAATGACCTGTTTCTACGTTGCAATTTAACATTGAGGCAACATTTTGTCTCAAACGATACTTGGACAATTTGGGCACTATTCAATCATTTTGATTCAGGATTATACCTTCTTGTTATTTTATGGTTACCGCTCTTTCAGTTGTTAAAACGTACATTTTTTGAGTCATTATGGAAGTGAGTTAACTCCTATAAAAATAGCCAAAAAACTATATAAGTATACTTTTTACACTAAAGCTGGTCTAGAAGGTAGAACAGAGCTGCAATACTGGCCGATCCCATCTCCAAACTGCGGGGGTGTATGGCATCAATTCTATCACGTGCGCTGTGGTGAAAATCAAAATAACGCTGGCTGTCCGGACGGAACCCCAAGAAGAAATCATCGTGGCCGCGCAGCGGGGATAAATCGGCCCCGCCGCCGCCTTTGGCAAATTCATGCAACCCGTATGGCACGAAATACGGCTTCATGGCTTGAACCTGAGCCACGCGATCTTCGTCCGCGCCCACGCCATAACCGCGAGGCACACCGGCCCCACCGTCGCTTTCCAATGCCACCCAATGGTGCACGTTATTCATTCGGGCCCAATTCGCATATTCCTTCGCGCCGTCCAAACCAAACTCTTCGTTCGCCCACAACACCACACGAATGGTTCTGTGATGCTCGTAGCCAACCTGCTTCAACAGGTTCGGCACCTGCATGGCATGCGCACATCCCGCGCCATCGTCCTGCGCCCCTTGGCCCAAATCCCAAGAGTCAATGTGACCGCCCACCAACATAATCTCGTCGGCTTTGTCCGTGCCTTTAAAATCTGCAATGACGTTGTAATTAGTCGCCGTACCCTGAACGCCACAGTCCAAGAACAGCTCTAATTCTACCTTTTGAACCTTACCTAAAAGGTGGTCCAACATATCTGCCGCCTGCCAAGAAATCGCCGCCGAAGGAATCTTCACCTCACTGTCTCCATAGCTCATCGCACCTGTATGCGGCAAATCATCTCGTAACAGTGTAACCGAACGAAGAACCGTAGCTATCGCCCCATATTTACCGGCCTCCATGGCACCCGCCCAGCGGTACTTTACTGCACCGCCATAGGCATTAAACGTGCTGATCAAGCTGTGGTCCATGTAAGTATTGTAGAAGACAATCTTACCTTCCACTCCCTCGCGTCCTAAAGATTCTAATTCCTCAAAGGATCCAACCTCAACCACTTCAGCGCGTACGCCTTCTTTAGGGGTAGGCACCGATCCGCCCAGCGCCGTAGTCGGCAACGCTATCGGCTCTCCACCGGCATAGGCCTGAGACCATTCGTCACCGCGGTGCCACTTGGGCACCTCTACCGGTTGCAACCAAGCTGTATCTGCGCCTGCTTCCAGCATCGCAGCCTTTGCCCAGCGCGCCGCCTCATTGGCCGCTTCAGAACCGCTAGGGCGTGGGCCTATCTCTTCGCACATGTACTTCAGCCACTTATATCCCTGCTGTCCGCCGAGCGCCTCCGTGTAAATAGATTTAATCAACGCCGCTTTGTCCGCGTCCACCTGCGCCTGTGCGCTAAATCCCGCCACCAACAAGACCGCTCTTACTAACTTTTTCATCGTCTATTACGTCTTCTGGCACTGGTTTTCGCCGAAACGGCAGGTGAAAACTTGACCAGTTTTAAGTTGAACTCTTTTTCTAAAACAGGGAGGTGAGGGTCCAATTCCGCCCTCGAACTCACCTTCGCAATTTTTACTTTTTCCCTGTGGGTCCCATTGACCAAATACAGCATGCATTCCTGGCTTTCCTGATACCGCATCGTTCCTCCATAGCTGGTTTGACGGACCGATTGTTGCTCGTCTAACGCCACTACCGCAGCATTAGGCTGAATGTCCTCCCAGCTCACCATGGGGATCCCGTAGACCGAGTAATACCGGAACATCTTCTGGTCCTCACTACGCAACACCGTTCCCCGGCTCGCCGTAATACCCCAAAAACCAAATAGGGCAAAAACCAACAATGCCGGATGCCACCCGTTCACCACCAAAATCACCAAGGCTACCGCAACTATGACCCAAAACCTAAACGGCATGGGAAAGACTTTCTCCTTAGGTAACTCCAGCTTCATCTCTTGTTTTCTCCTAATATACTCCTGCCGAAGCCTGCATCAGTAAACCACAGATGTACGCGCCGTACGTTCCCAAGGCGTAACCCAATACGGCCAATAGCACACCTACTGGTGCGAGCGCCGGATGGAACGCTGCCGCCACCACGGGCGCACTCGCGGCGCCCCCAATATTCGCTTTCGAGCCCACCGCTAAGAAGAAATACGGCGCTCGTATGATTTTCGCGACCAAGAACATCAGCCCTACGTGAATGATTATCCACACCAACCCCACACCAAAAAGCCCCGGATTGTGGAAGATCTCCATCACGTTCATGCTCATTCCAATGGTCGCCACCAAAATGTAAATAAAAACACTTCCCACTTTCGAGGCTCCCGCCCCTTCAAGATTTCGGGCCCTTGTAAAGCTCAGTGCTATACCAATAGTCGTCGCAATCACGACCAGCCAAAAGAATCCGGAGGTCAAACTAAACTTGGACAATACCGGATAATTCTCAGAGATATATGGCGCAATACCATCGCTCATCCAGTGCGCCAATCCGGTTGCGCCAAAGGCCAAAGCCAAAATAAAAATTAAATCGTTGAATGAGGTCACCTTCGCAATACTCGCAGTGTAGGCCTCCATTTTATTCTGCAATGAATCCACTGCTGTGGCATCTGCTTTAAACGCTTGGTCAATATTCTTGCGTTTGGCCACACCTATCAATAAAAACGCCATCCAAAGCTCGGCCACCAATACGTCCACCGTCACCATGGCGCTGAAGATATCTTCACTCACTTCGAAGACCTCCTTCATCGCGGCCTGATTAGCGCCACCGCCAATCCAAGATCCCGCCACAGTCGTCATACCCCGCCAAATCTGCTCAGGATTCGCGCCCACAACATCGGGCGCGACAACGCTAAAAAATAAGATGCTCAGCGGTCCACCAATGATGACGCCAACAGTCCCGGTAAAGAACATGATCAACGCCTTGGGCCCTAATTTCACTACCTCATTAAAATCAATGCTCAATGTGAGTAGAATAAGTGCTGCCGGCAGCAAGTATCGACTCGCCATGAAATACAAGCGGCTCTCACTCGGGTCGATGATTTGAAATGTGGTCAACAGTGACGGCAAAAAGTAACACAGCAGCAGCGCAGGAATAACGCTATAGAATTTTTTAAACGCCGGCTTTTCGCTCTGTGAGGTATAGAAAATGACCCCGAGCATGGCCGCTAGAATACCAAAAAGTGTCGCGTCGTTGCTGATGAGTGCGTGTGATTCGTGCATAGTTATTGTTCCAATTGTGAGATGGCTTCCGCTAAGATAACCTTGTCGAAGGTATGGCCGCCTTCATAACGGTCCCAATCCAACTCCAAACCAAATTCTTCGCGGTAATGTGTAGATATTTGTGCTTGTTTTTCTACTCCGATAAAGGCATCGTCCGAGCCAAACCACCCTTTAAAACGTATAGATTTTAGCGCCTCCACGCTCCGTGGCCCCAAGTCCGGCGGCCAAGATCCGGCCCACGCCAAGAAACTGAAAGGTGTATAATTTCCATTCCCGAGATAACGCATTCCAGTGGCCACCCCTTGGGAAAAGCCAACAAAATGTAGTCGTGCATATGGCGCCGTCGCCGTTGCCCAACGAAGCATCTCGTCGAGGTAGGCCCGCTGGTTTTGGATGTCTACAAGCCTATCCTCTTTAGTCATCCAAGAGGCCCCGACACGTCCGTGCACACCTTCAAGGTAAAACTTGTGCGGCCCTTGTGGAAAAACAAAGGCCCGATACGCATTGGCTAGGTCGCGAAAATGGTACGAGAAGAATTGGACCAATTGGCCATACCCGTGCAACCCAAACCAGAGCTCTTTCGTCTCGGCGGTGAGCACGCCTACTATATCTACGCGTTGCTGTTGAGGAACCTCCAGCCAATGGGTGTTCATTATGCGCCTGGGAAATTTGGTTTACGCTTTTCGATAAAAGCCTTTGTGCCCTCCTTGAAGTCCGCGGTCTCAAAACAATCGCCAAAGGCTTGTACTTCGACATCATAACCTACCGAACCTTCGAGCAAGCCTGCGTTCACCGCTTCAATAGCGAAGCCCATCGCCACAATACTGTTCTTCATGAACGATCGCGCCATCTCCTCTGCCGCCCCAAGCAACTCCTCTTGGGGAACCACACGATTAACCAGACCATATTCCAAAGCAGTAGCGGCATCAATCATCTTCGCACTAAAAATCATCTCCAGCGCCCTCCCTTTGCCTATGAGTTGTGGAAGGCGTTGCGTACCTCCATAACCCGGAATAACACCAAGAGAGGTCTCCGGAAGGCCCATACGGGCATTGTCCGAGGCAATACGGACATGTGCAGACATGGCCAGCTCTAAACCGCCGCCCAAAGCAAACCCGTTCACCGCTGAGATGACTGGCTTTGGAAACTCTTCGATGAGGTTAAATACCGTCATATGACCTTCTTTGGCTAATTCCGCGCCTTCGGCGCCATTAAAATGAGCAAACTCCTTGATATCAGCGCCGGCCACAAAAGCTTTCTCGCCAGATCCCGTGAGGATCACCACCTTGGTTTCAAAATCGTCTCTCATGCCCTCAAAGGCCGCGCTAATTTCTCCGAGGGTTTGTTTATTTAACGCATTGAGCTGGTTCGGTCTGTTGATGGTAAGAAGAGCAATGCCCTCGTTTTTGGTCAGTGTAATGCACTCCATATTATTTCTGTTTAGGGTTCAATAGTGGTAATACGATGATGAAGGTTGTTCCTTTCTCTGAAGTATCAAATCCAATGGCTCCGCCAAAGCTGTTGACCAAATTCTTGACCAAGGCCAGTCCTAGTCCCATACCCGATGATTTGGTGGTGAAATTCGGCTCGAATACCTTGTGCTGCATCTCCTCAGGAATACCCCCTCCGTTATCCTGCACGCTAATCATGGCTTTGTCTTTTGCCTTTGCGGCTGTAATCAAAATATCCGGTTCGCGACCCTCGGGAATGCTCTGTATGGCATTCTTAATCAAATTATGAATGACTCGAGTCCATTGTTCTTTGTCTACCATTGCATGGAGCGGCCTTGTAGAAACAAACCGTATACCTTGATCTAAATATAACGAGGCTGCCCTGTTGGTCAGGTAACACACATCTTCCGAATCGAGGCTAAGATCAGGCATCTGAGCGAATCGAGAAAAAGCCTCTGCGATATGGCTTAGGGATTCTATTTCTTCCAGAAGGTTAGTGGTCATGCCGTGTAGTTCGTCTAAATCCTTTTCTCGCTGCATCATCTGCAGGGTTAGTTTCATTGGTGTGAGTGGGTTTTTGATCTCATGCGCGACTTGCTGCGCCATCTCTTTCCAAGCGCTTTCGCGCTCACTCTGTGCTAATTCCACCGCGGTTTTCTCGAGCTTCTCCACCATGATATTGTACTCCGAGATCAACTCCCCTATTTCATCTTTAAAGCGCCACTCGAGCTTTTCATTGCTTTGGTTTAATCTGAATTCCTTCAAGCGCTCACTTACGGCGCGCATGTTTTTACTGATATAATTAGACAAGAACAGAGCCATCACAATCCCCAAAAGGAACAGGGCTACATAAATAAAAGCAAGTCTTCTTAAGAAATTATAATCTTCATCTGGGATGTCACTAGCGCTAATCTCATAGGGAACGCGTACTATAAACTCTAGTGCTCCTCGATCATTATGGAGTGCCCTCGTGCCTATCAGATACGGGGGGCGCTCAATTATATTCAAAGGCACTTCATCTCCTGGGAGAGCGGCATCCTGAATATATATGTTAGGTGGAAATACTTTCGGGTCATTAGTGTGTATTACGCTTCCAACAATGAGCTTTCCTTCCTTGGAATAAACCCCCATATCTAATTGATGTACTGAAGTGACCTCAGAAACTTTTTCTGCCAAAAGTTCTCTCCACTCCTCATCCGTTAAACCTTGGCCTTGGTTTGCTTTAGTGACGTAATCAAGGTGATTGACCATGGCATTTTCCTTACGAGTCAATCGGTCAAAATGATATTGCTTGTTTTCTGAACGGAAATGGTACAAACTGAATATCCCCGTGAGCACAAACGCCACCAGGATGATCAGAAGGGTGAATAAAAATGTTCGAACACGAAGGGTCAAAAAAGTCATGTTCCTAAGTTAGAACATAGAGGCGGTTTGACCTTTTAAGTTTTAGCGATTATTTGTCAAGGCTGAATTTTTGTTTAATTGGTCCGGTGGGAATAATGACTTTTCCCCCTAATTTTTGACTTTGAATTTCTCCGGACTTTAATAAGCGCTGAGCCGTAGCTCGAGAAATACTAAAGAGTTGCATCAGTTCGGCAACACTAATAAACTCTTTCTCCAAAAGTTTGAATTGCGGCATAATAGTAAGATGGTTTTGTTCCACTCAAACTAATAAAAGCTGATTAGGATTCCTAAACATCGAGCACAGGACATATATAAGACAAGCCGCCGTAAATAAATAAGAAGGCCCCAGAAATATCAGGGGCCGTTCTTTACAAATTAATCGCTTTTTTAGCCCGCTAGTGCATCTGCACCACCGACAATCTCTAGAATTTCGTTTGTAATGGCGGCCTGACGGGCCTTGTTGTATTCCAACTTAAGGTCTCCTTGTAGGGCCTTAGCGTTATCCGTTGCCTTATGCATAGCAGTCATGCGCGCGCCATGCTCTGAAGCATTCGCGTCCAACAGAGCTGCAAACAACTGTGTCTTCAAAGAGGTGGGAATCAAGTCTTTTAAGATCTCTGCTTTGCCTGGTTCGTAAATGTATTCAGTCGAATCAGCGAGGCCTTTAGATTCATCCATTGCGATAGGAAGGAATTGTTCCACTGTTGGTTCTTGCACCGCCGCGTTCTTAAACGCATTGTATAGAATGATCACCTTGTCGAACTCACCGGCTAAGAAGCCGTCCATTAATTCTTGTGTTTGTTCTTTCGCGCCATCAAATGTGATGTCGTCCCAAAGCTCAGTATTACGAGTACTCAAGCGTGCGTCATTTTTATAGGCTTCACCACCTTTCTTGCCAATCGTAGAGATCGTATAATCTGCTGGATTTGCCTCCATGTAGCTCTTCGCCATTTTCAAAATGCTCGAGTTAAAACCGCCACAAAGTCCGCGATTGGAAGTGATGATCACTAAACGAACCTGGCTGCCTTCTCGAACCTGGCCATATGGATTCTCACTTGCATCCAAAGTCCCCGAAGCCTTCTGTAGTATTTCGGTTAGCTTAGATGCATAGGGCCTCATCTGAACAATAGCGTCTTGAGCCTTTTTAAGCTTCGCTGCACTTACCATTTTCATGGCAGAAGTAATCTTCATCGTGCTGCCTATAGAAGCAATTCTATTTCTAAGCTCTTTTAAGTTCGCCATAAGACGTTGTTTTCCGGCCTAAACCGTGGTTTACTATTATGTTTCGTAGTTAGGAAGAACCTCGGCGACTGAAGCTTCAATCGCGTCAATTTCAGCATCAGACCACTTGCCCGTTGCGATAGCGGTCAATGCGTCTTTCTTGTTTGCTTCCATGTACTCAATCAAAGCGCTTTCGAATGCCTTAACTTGGTTGGTAGGAACTTTGTTTAATTTTCCTTTTACACCCACGTAAATAATCGCTACTTGGTGTGCTACAGACATTGGCTGGTTCACACCTTGCTTTAAGATCTCTACATTACGCTCCCCTTTATTGATTACTGCCATAGTCGCAGCGTCAAGGTCCGAACCGAACTTGGCGAATGCTTCTAGCTCACGGTACTGGGCTTGATCAAGCTTTAATGTGCCCGATACTTTCTTCATTGGCTTTATCTGAGCAGAACCCCCTACGCGAGATACTGATATACCCACGTTAATCGCAGGACGTACCCCAGAATTAAACAAATCTGCTTCCAAGAAAATTTGTCCATCGGTAATAGAAATCACGTTAGTCGGAATGTAGGCAGATACATCGCCCGCTTGTGTTTCGATAATAGGAAGTGCCGTCAACGAACCGCCTCCTTTTACTTTTCCTTTTAAGGATTCAGGAAGGTCGTTCATCTGTGCAGCAATAGTATCGTCAGCGATTACCTTGGCAGCACGCTCTAGCAGTCTTGAGTGCAAGTAAAATACATCCCCTGGGTAAGCCTCACGACCGGGAGGGCGACGTAATAGTAGAGATACCTCGCGGTATGCAACCGCCTGCTTCGAAAGATCATCGTATATGATTAGTGCTGGACGACCTGTGTCGCGGAAGTACTCGCCAATAGCTGCACCAGCAAAAGGGGCGTAGAACTGCATCGGAGCTGGATCTGAAGCATTTGCTGCCACAATAGTTGTGTACTGTAAAGCACCGGCATCTTCCAATGTTTTAGCAATACCAGCAACCGTAGAGCCTTTCTGACCTACAGCAACGTAGATACAGTATACAGGCTGGCCCGCTTCGAAGAATTCTTTCTGGTTGATAATGGTGTCAATGGCAACAGTTGTCTTACCTGTCTGACGGTCACCAATGATCAACTCGCGCTGACCTCGACCGATAGGAATCATCGCATCTATAGACTTAATACCTGTCTGCATCGGCTCATTTACCGGCTGGCGGAAGATTACCCCAGGCGCTTTGCGCTCAAGTGGCATCTCGTAAGTTTCGCCAACGATATCGCCTTTACCATCTATAGGGTTTCCCAATGTATCAACAACACGTCCAACCATTCCTTCGCCCACATTGATAGAGGCAATAGTGTTTGTGCGCTTTACTGTTGAGCCTTCTTTGATATCAGTAGATGGCGCAAGTAATACAATACCTACGTTATCTTCTTCAAGGTTCAGCACTATGCCTTTCTGACCGTTTTCAAATTCAACTAGCTCACCTGATTGAGCGTTTGTTAAACCGTATGCGCGAGCGATACCATCACCCACTTCTAATACAGTACCTACTTCTTGTAAGCTCGCACCTCCGTCAAATCCGGAGAGTTGTTGCTTTAGAATTGCTGAAATTTCAGCTGGATTTACATCTGCCATGATCCTCTTTTTAAGGTCTTTATTTTCTTGTAATTCGTTGGGCTAGCTCAACATCGCATTTCGCAACGCACGTAGCTTTCCCGACATAGTGTTATCTAATTCATATCCCTCTACCTGTAGTTTCAGGCCTCCTATTACTGAGGCGTCAACACTTTCAGTTAAAAGAATTTCTTTTCCTAGTTGCTCGCCAAGCTTCGTAACCAGATTCTTTTTATCCGAATCCTTCAGGGCTACAGCGCTAACAACATGCGCTTCAACAATGCCTTTGTGGTGAAGCACATCTTTCTGAAACTTCTCACAAACAGCAGCAAGGTGTACCTCGCGACCATTTTTTGTCAACAGCATTATAAAGCCCTCAAACAGCAATGAAAACTTGCCCGCGAAAATCTTTTTCAAGACCGCCTGCTTTTCATCGGCTTTGATAATAGGGCTCTTTAACAATTGTTGAAGCTCTTTCGATTCTGCGATGGCCTTGGTCATGGTTAGAGCGTCCGCTTGAGCTTGATCCAGCGTGTTCTGCTCAATCGACAAATTCAATAAGGCCTTGCTATATCTTGAAGCTACTCGAGGATAATTCATTCTCCGTCCTAGTTGAATTTAACGTCATCGATGATTTTACCAATCATTTCAGCCTGCTTATTCGCATCGCTCAACTCCTGGCCTAAAACTTTTTCAGCCACTTCTATACTTAAAGTAGCTGCTTGCTTTTTTAGCTCAGCAACAGCCGCTGTTTTCTCTGCTTCAATAGTTGCTTTAGCTGCAGCGACGGTTTTATCAGCTTCAGCGGTTGCAGCTTCCTTAGCCTCGGCAACAATTTTATTTTTCATGTCTCGAGCCTCTTTCAAAATGCGCTCACGCTCTTCACGTGCCTGCTTCAAAATAGCCTCGTTATCTGACTGAAGCGCTCTCATTTCCTCGCGTGCTTTTTCTGCAGCTTTCAATGCTCCCTCAATAGACTCTTCGCGCGCATTTACTGCATCAAGAATTGGTTTCCATGCATACTTCTTCAACAAGAAGATAAGGGCAACGAAAACCAAGAGCTGCCAAATAAATAAGCCGAATGAAAAATCGTGAATTAACTTATCCATATTTTAATGTTGTGTAATCAAACTATACTGAAATGATTTTAAAACAGAGAGTAACCAACCGTTACTCTCTGCTTTAATCTTCAATTACTTCGCGAAAAGCGCAGCAAAACCGAATCCTTCGATAAGTGCCGCCGCAATAAGCATTGCTGTTTGAATTTTAGCCGTAGCTTCTGGTTGGCGGGCAATGGCTTCCATTGCTGAACCACCAATTCTACCGATGCCTAAACCAACACCGATGGCACACAAGCCAGCGCCTAGAATTTCAGGGATTTCCATAGTATATATAATTTAATTAATACTCAATATTTAGTGATGTTCATGCTCTTCTACCGCTGAACCGAAGTAAAGCGCCGTAAGCATGGTAAAAATATATGCCTGTAATGCCGCTACTAACACTTCTAATAGAGACAATACCAATGTTAGCCCGAAAAACGCAGGGGCAATTAACCAACTTCCGAAGACAAAAATTAGACCTATAATGCTCATTATTACGACATGGCCTGCCAACATATTGGCATAAAGACGCATCATCAATGAGAATGGCTTTATAAATAGCCCTAGGATTTCAATAATTGCCATGACTGGCTTCAATATCACGGGTATGCCAGGCATCCATAAAATATGTTGCCAATAATGCTTGTTCCCAGAAATCTGCGTAATAATAAACGTGATTAGTGCAAGAGAAAATGTAATTGCAATATTGCCTGTAACATTTATTCCTAATGGTGTCATGCCCACTAGATTCATGAACCAAATAAAGAAGAACACCGTAAGCAAATAGCTCATATATTTCTTGTAGTGTTTTTCTCCAATGTTTGGTATTGCTATTTCATCGCGCACGTAAATAATGATCGGCTCAAGGAAACGCCCTGCCTTTTTTGGTGTTTGGCTCTCCTGGTATGCCTTGGCCACTCCTTTAAAAAGAAAGAATATAAAACCTGCCATAACCAAAATCATGAATACGTTCTTCGTTATTGAAAAATCAAGCGGCATGACATTCGTTGGATGATGATGTTCATCCATAGATAAGTGGCCAGTGGCGTCTGTTTTGTACACTTTACTGTGATGCAACACGTAGTAATTTCCATCTACCTCTGCTACAGACTCCCCGTGGTGAAATTTAGAGGACGAGAAAACCTTTAGTCCTTCATCGAAAAGAATCACCGGCAAGGGAAAACCTACCCCCTCGGTAATGGTAAACTCGTAAGAATCGGCGAGGTGGTGCTCAATTGTTTCCTTTATCTGTGCCTTAACATCATGCCCTTCTTCCGAGGTCATGTGATCGTGGGTGTCGTGCGCAGCTACGTTGTGTGAATCCTCGTGATGATTTTGGTCTTGGGCGAATGCGGGAACAGAGAAAATTATCGCGCCTACCAAGGCTAAGGACACGGAGAGCTTCGAGTACATATTGTAATGCATTTCCTGTTTCAGAAATTAGTCGTCTTGAAAACGATGCGAAATTAACACTTAATCTCTACGCGGGGAAGCATTATTAACTTTTTATTGTCAACAAACCAACCCTACTAATCACTACTCGTTTAGCATACGTTTCTGTCTAAAAATAAACAAGTTAAAACCTACTTAAAGAACTAATCTTTATTGAGTGTCCTTACCAGTGCAATGGTTTCTGTGGCTGTAGTTACAAAATAGGGAATGAAGAACATCCCAAACTCGATAATGGACATATTACCGTCTTCATTATACAGTGGTTGAAGCACTATGAAAAAGACTAGAAATTTCAAGCCGCTTAAACCCATAAAGACGAAGCCAAGCTTCTCAGGGTGCCTTAATCTTAATTTATATATGATTATGTAGCCTGATGCCGCTAAGAAAACGTTTGAAACATAAGAGAGGCATAGTACAGAAGAAAAGCCTGAGGAAAGGACGAGGCCATGCACAAAAAAAAGGACGGCAGAAGAGAAAATTAATATGCGATAAAAATACTTTTCAAACATCTTTATTCATCGTCTTTTGGAAGACTGGCAATGAGTTGGTAGAGTGAAATTCCTAGGGCCGCCATCACACAAAGGGCTGTATAAAGGTTCTTTTCAGAAGCGTATTTGTCATCAAGGTATTTCCCCAGTTCGGAGCCCAAGTAAATAAGCACAGCCATTTGGACTCCGACAGCACTAAAGCGGAGAAATTTGTTTTGGTTCATGAAAAAAGCTTGTAGTTACGCCGTCTGAGAGTTGGCCTCTTGTTCTTTGACCATTTTACGCATAACAGCGCCCATAGAAACTGAACCGTTAAGTTCTGCGCCTGGCTCTACGGAAAGCTTTTCAGTATGCACTTGGCCATTTACCTTGCCTGATTGAGCAACCGATAGGGTCTGAGCCACTTTGAAGGTGCCTTCAACGGTGCCTGCTACAGCTGCGTTCTTACATTCTACCTCGCCCTCCACAACACCGTGCTCGCCAACCACTAGCTTTCCAGCAATCTTCACGTTGCCCTTCACTTTTCCGTCAATACGAACGTCACCGTCAGAGAATAGGTCTCCCTGAATGCTTGTGCCCATTAAAATACGGTTCGATGCCTGCGCTTGGTCGGGGTGTTTTTTCGCTGATGAAATCATAATGTCTTAAAGTATTGTATGTATTCCTTCAGAACTTTATCGCGATACACCTTCCCAAAGTTCGGGTTATTGATGTAAAAAGCCGCGCTTCTCCCTCTGGGATAGTACTGCTCTAAAGGGCCGCCTAAAGTACTAAAAGTATTCAAATAAACCTCAGCTTTCTGCTTGGTTCTCAAGCCACTAACAATAACGAGTTGCGTGGCTTGATCATAGAAAATATTTTGAATCCGCAGGTTATCAAACTTAAACTGCTCTTTGTTAAAGTCTGCTAATGCGTTACGAAGGTCATTAATATTTGTGTTTTCGGCAGGAATAGCAAGGACAAATTTGTGTGGTGCATTAGGTTGTTCCGGAAAATCTATCTTCTGAACCTTTTGGTCTCCTGAACCCTCAAAATCTTCTTTACCTCCTTCGTTCTCGTCCATCAATAGCGCTAAGATTTGTGCGGCTACCGTAGCTTCTTCTGAGTCCTCATGGTCCTTCACCACGCCTCTCAACGCCGCAATGACCTCATCTTCTTTTTCATCCGCGCCATAGATAAAGGCCTGCAATATTTGAGCTTTAGCGCGCAGAGATGTTTTTGGGTACTGATCAATAAATTGATACAATTTCTTTTGGGCCATTTTCAAGTTGCCCAAGGCAAAAGCCGTAAAAGCCGCATCATAGGCTTCCTGCTCTTCGCGCGGCACCTCAGGCCCCTTCGACTCACCACGAAGCAATGCAGCATATGGGCTATTCGGGTACTCTGTAAGCAGCTTTTCCTTGGTTTTTTCTTGGTATTCTTTGTCCAATTGTTCCCCGCGCAACAAATACAGCCCGTATAGCACCTTAGGAGTTAATTGGGCATAGCTCTCAAACTCCTTCAAATATTCCAACCAAGCCAAATCTGCCGCAACCAAATCGCGCAAACCGTCTTTGTAAATGAATCCAAGCTCCGCCTTGGACGTAGCTTCTCGAACCAGGCTTTGGTTATAGTCTTCCTGCGTTCGGAGCACACGAGATAAATAATACTCGACGGAATTGTCGTTCAAAGGCAACAACACCTCTGTACTGTCCGCCCCATCATCCGCGTTGGCAAGATCTACTCCCCCGCCAAAACCTTGAGTCGGCTTGTCTTTGGTGCGCCAATGGTCTTCCAGCGGACGCTCTCCCCAAGTACGTTTAAATGAAGCCAGCCCGCTCGTGCGCACCTGAGCGTTGAAGAAATACCACTCGCCGCCGCCAATAGCCTGAGGCCCTGCATTTGCCAACAAAGCATTTTGCTCGGCGCGCATTTCCGCAAGCTCTGCTCTGCGCAGGGCTTCTTCCTCGCGCTTTTGTTTCTCATCAATGAATCGGCCAAATTTCTCGCGCAACTCTGTTTCGGTCATCCCATACATCGCCTGCAAACTGTCCTCAAGAGTAACGGTGTTAATGGCCAAGACCAATTCGTCCAAGACGCTCTTCCTGTGTTGCAAAGTATCCAGCCCCCCGTATCCAGCTGGCAAGACCGCCAATGCACTATCGTAATAAGCCTGAGCCGGCACAAAATCGCGGAAATCAAAGGCCACTCCTGCCAGCGCCAAATAGCTCTTGCCCTTTTGTTTTGGATTATCTACCGAGCTCTGAATGCTTCGCGACAATAAGCGCTCAGCCTCTGGAAAGTGCTCTAAATCCAACCTCTTAAGTGCCCACACGTAATAAATCTGATCGCGATAGGTGATGTTCTTGTCGTCGCGAAGCATTTTCTCCAAATCCTTCTCAATGACCGCAATGTCCTCCATATACACGTCGAAATTCTCCGCGCGTTTGATCTGCGCCGAGAAAGTAATATCATAATCGTCAGGGTGCAATTTTAATACCGCCTCATAGGTAAGCGCGCTCTCATATCCCTTTTTCTGGAGAGCATATAGCTGGGCATTTAAATAGGTAAGCCGAACTTTCTGCGCCTTATTTGGGGCCAATTCCGCCGCACTCTCTACCCACTGCTGCGCCTGCCCCCAAGATTTCTTCTGGATGTGCAACGCCGCCATGGTTTTCTGCGCCTCAAAGAGCATTGCCTTGGGTAATTCTATTGTATATATCTCATCCAAGATCTGCTCCGCTTGGAAGGCGTTGTCCATTCGGATGTGGGTCTGCACCGCAAGTAACTGAGCCCAAAAAACTTCATCCTCGGCCTTTTCTATGCCTCGGAATTGATCTTGCATGTAGGAAGTCGCCTCAATACACTGAATCCACTCGTTTTTATAAAATCGTGCGCGTGCAATCAGTAAGTAGGCCTTAAAGATATAGTCATTTTTCTGCTC
>Ga0163109_10000557_pt1 | contig 29803 bp, 28 predicted proteins | sample CRUFie1St13metaG_FD_108704 | JGI IMG/M metagenome (GOLD analysis project Ga0163109, IMG submission 108704) | Marine microbial communities from the Costa Rica Dome - CRUD Field 142mm St13 metaG | ecosystem: Environmental > Aquatic > Marine > Oceanic > Photic zone | place: Costa Rica: the Eastern...
TACTTTAAACAGAGTTGATTTAATTAAGGCTTTGGCAGGATTACAAATTTCAATTAACAATTTGCTGGAGTTAATTACAGAAACTAAAGAAATACCTGATGTATTTAATCATCTCGAAATTCTCAGAGATGAATTGAATGAAATTAAATCATTTAAAGAAGAAAACTTTTGAATCTAAAATCACATCCCACTAATCAATTATCAGGCGAAGTAACATGCCCTGGGGATAAATCAATATCTCAAAGAATTTTAATAATAGGATCTTTACTTAATTGTGATATTAAAATATCTGGATTTTTAGATGCTGAAGATCCAAATTCAACAATGAAGGCTCTCAATAATCTTGGATCATCAATAAAAAAAGACAACAACACAGTTTTACTCAATCATAGATCAAAACCATTTTCCAATCCAAGCTCTTTTTTAAACTTGGGCAATTCAGGAACTGGCATGAGGTTGCTAACTGGATTTATATCAGGGTTAAACATAGAGGCAACTTTGATAGGAGATGATTCCTTAAGCAAAAGACCAATGTCAAGAGTAGTTGACCCATTGACATCAATGGGAAAAGAAATTTCAACTAATAGCGGCAAAGCTCCAATCCAAATAATAGGAGGAAACATAAAAGATAGTTTTGAATATGTGATGCCCATAGCTAGTGCTCAAGTAAAATCATCTTTATTATTGGCATCTTTATCCTCAGGAAACTCAATTAAAATTACTGAACCAAAGATAACTAGAGATCATACTGAGAAAATGATTGAATATTTAGATGGATCAATTGAAGTTTCAGAATCATCTGAGGGCAAGGTTATATTTTTAAAGAATTCAAAATTATCTAAAATCTCAACATATGACGTTGTTGGCGATTTTTCATCAGCAGCATTTATTGTAGTCGCAGCCTTAATTTCTAAAAATTCAGAGGTTGTTATTAAGAATGTTGGGTTAAATAAAACAAGATCAGGTTTGCTGGAAGTTTTGTTAAAAATGAATGCAAATATTGAAATAGTTAATAAAACAAAAACTTGTAATGAAGACTGTGGTGACATAATTGTAAAATCTTCAAAATTAGAGGGAATAAATGTACCAAATAGTATCATTCCAAACATCATTGACGAGATACCAATTTTAAGTGTTGCTGCGTCTTTTGCTGATGGACAAACCATAATCAAGAATGCCTCTGAACTCAAGGTTAAAGAGTCTGATAGGCTCAATGCCACATCTATGGGTTTAAAAGCAATGAATATAAAACACGACTTATTAGATGATGGACTAATAATTAACGGCATTCAAGACGATGTAGAGATTTATGATGAGATAGAATCATTTGGTGATCATAGAATTGCAATGAGTTTTTTAATAGCTGGTTTGAGATCTAAAAATGGAGTTAAAGTAAAAGACTGTACTAATATTGAAACGTCTTTTCCTAATTTTTCCAAAATAATGAATAATCTTGGAATGAAGATAAATGAACAAGATTAATGTAATAACGATAGACGGGCCATCTGCTTCTGGAAAAGGATCGCTTGCAAGAGAAATTGCAAAAACATATAACCTATCAATTCTTGATAGCGGCTCCCTTTATAGACTTTATGCATATTTTGTAGAAGAAGGTATGAAGAGTGAACAAATAACAAATGCAATACAAGAAAATATTGAATTTAAGATATCTAGCGAAGACTTAGTAATTATGAATCTTCAAAATGATATTACTGATAACCTTAGATCAGAAAGTATTGCAGCTTTGGCATCTCAATTAAGTTCTAAGGAAGAGGTTAGAAATGCATTATTTGATATTCAAAGATCTTTTTATAATGATAATGGACTTGTTGCCGATGGAAGAGACATGGGAACTGTTGTATTTAAAGACGCTAAACTCAAGATTTATCTAACTGCTTCTGCAGAAGTAAGGGCAAAAAGGAGGTATTTAGAGTTGCAGAATCGTGGTCAAGAAGTTAATATGCCCGCTCTGATTGCTGATATTGAGCAAAGAGATTTACAAGATAGTTCAAGAGAATTATCACCACTTTTGCCAGCAGATGATGCTCACATAATTGATTCATCTGAAATGTCACTTGAAGATGTAATTAGTATTACAAAAAATTTAGTTAGAGAGGAATATTTATAAATGTCAGAATCATTTTCAGCACTTTTAGATGAGAGTTTGAGTACTCTTGATATGCAACCAGGATCAATTGTCTCGGGAGTAGTCCTTGATGTTGATAATGACTGGGTCACTGTCCATGTTGGGCTAAAATCAGAAGGAATTATTTCACTTGATGAATTTAGAAACAACGAGGGAAAAGTTGAAGTAAACGTTGGTGATGAAGTAGAAGTTGCTCTTGAAGCTGTTGAAGATGGTTATGGAGAAACTAGAATTTCAAGAGAAAAAGCAAGGAAGATATCTACTTGGAAGATGCTTGAAGAGGCTCTTGAAACTGGTGAATTTGTAACTGGAAAAATTCATAATAGAGTAAAAGGTGGTTTTGCAGTCGAAGTCGAGGTTGTTAAAGCTTTTCTTCCTGGTTCACTTGTTGACGTTAGGCCTGTAAAGGAGGCGCCTGACATAGAAAATACTGTTCAAGACTTCAAGGTCATTAAACTTGATTATAAAAGAAATAATGTTGTTTTATCTAGAAAAGCTGTTCTTGAAAAAAATAATTCTGCTGTAAAAGTTGAATTATTAAAAAATCTTGAAGAGGGTCAAATAGTCACTGGAATTGTAAAAAATATAACTGATTATGGCGCATTTATTGATTTAGGTGGTCTTGATGGGCTTCTGCATATTACAGATATTTCTTGGTCTAGGGTAACAAATCCAGCAGAGCATTTAAATTTAGGTGAAGAGATCGAAGTAAAAGTTTTAAGTTTTGATAAAGAAAAGCTCAGGGTTTCATTGGGTCTTAAACAGATTCAAAATGACCCATGGGAAAATGTTGAATCTAATTATTCTGTTGGTGGTATTTATGAGGCTGAAGTTTCTAACATTACTGATTATGGATGTTTCGCTCAACTCGAGGTAGGCATAGAAGGACTTATTCATCTATCAGAACTAGATTGGACTAGTAAAAATATACATCCATCTAAGGTAGTAGAGATGAATGAAAAAATAAAAGTTATGATATTAGAAATTGATCATGATAAAAGAAGGATATCTCTTGGTTTAAAGCAGACTAAATCGAATCCATGGACTGAATTTGCAAATAAATATGGCATTGGTGACAAAGTTGAAGGCAAAATAAAATCGATTACAGACTTTGGTATTTTTGTAGGTCTTGAGGGAGACATTGATGGCTTAATTCATTTATCTGATATCTCCGAAGATGATGATCCTAAAAATGCGCTTGAGGATTTTAAAAAAGATCAAACTTTAAATTGTATAGTTTTTGCAATAGATGCAGAAAGAGAAAGAATTTCATTAAAATTGAGTGAATAATATAAAAAAAGATACATTTAACAGATCTGATATCGAAGTATCTCTAAAAAAAGAATTTCCAAGTTTAACAAAATCACAAATCTCAGAAGCTATTGATTTAATATTAGAGTCGATAGTTGAGGCCGTAGCTCTTGATGAAAAAGTGGAAATTAGAGGTTTTGGTACTTTTTCAAAAAAATTTATAAGGCCAAGGAAATTTATAAATCCAAAAACTAAAGAAATATCTTTTCTGGGAGAAACTGCTACCCTGCATTTCAAACCATCAAAAGTACTTATTAAAAAATGATTATTGTAGCCATTGATGAAATAGAATTTAGTAAAGCTTCTGCAGTTATTGATAATCTTGATCCTGGAAAATGTATGGTAAAAATTGGAAGTGTATCTTTTAATTCTCTTGGTCATGAAATTATCTATTATGCTGCAAAAAAAGGTTTTGATATCTTTCTGGACTTAAAACTTCATGATATTCCAAACACGGTCAAGAAATCCATTGAGGGCCTGACTTCCTTGCCAATCACAATGTTAACCATTCATACTTCAGGTGGCAAAGACATGATGCTGGCAGCAATGGAGGCAGTTTCAAATTCTAAAATAAAAATTTTTGGAGTAACTGCCCTAACTAGCTTAAGTGATGAAGACGCATTTAATATTTTCAATAGGACCTCATCTGATCAAGTAAATGCAATGCTTGATTTGGCTGTATCTGCTGGAATAGATGGTGTCGTTTGTTCACCTCATGAATTAAAACTTGTTAGCTTAAGAAGCTCTTTATTATCTATAACTCCTGGTATAAGAGTGCACGATTCAAATGATGATCAAAAAAGAATAATGACTCCAAAAGCAGCAATTGATTTAGGCTCAGACTTCTTAGTAATCGGCAGACCAATAACATCATCTCCAAATATAAAAGAATCTTTAGATGAAATTTACAAGAGCATTCAATGATTGAAGATAATCTAACAACCTGTGTTTTTAAAAATGAAAATGTAATTTTTAAATCATATGTAAATGAATTCACATGTGAGCTATTCAAAGAATTTGACCAAAATGCAAAAAAAATAGGATTGCATGCAAAGATTGATGATTTATTGAGTGGTGAAAAAGTAAATTTCACAGAAGGCCTAGCTGCATGGCATCCCAAGTATAGAGCTGAATATGACTCAAATGCAGTTGATACTGTGTCACGCAAGGGACAACAAGAAAATTTGCTTAATTTTTATGACTTATGTTCTAGTGCTAGAAATATAATAACCATTGGGATCGGAGGTTCATTTGAGGGACCAAAAATGTTTCTTGAGAATGTAGATCTTAATCATGTAGATACAAATTTTATATTTTTAACAGGTTCTGATTTATCTGAGTTTACGATTAAAACCAACAAATTAAAGCCAGAAGATACAATATTTCTTATCTCTTCTAAATCTTTCAGTACTCAAGAAACATTATCTCTTTTAAAAGAGGCTATTTCTTGGTCAGGAGATATCAATAATTTTGTTGCAATTACAGCAAATAAAAAAGAAGCTGAAAAATATAATATAAAGTGCATTTTTGAGTTTGATCGTGAAATTGGAGGCAGATATTCAATTTGGTCAGAAATTTCTGTTCTAATAAAATGGTTAAATAAAAAAAATTTTGATGACTTTATGGCCGGTGGCAATCAAGCCGACAAAGATCTTAAGAATGATGATAGTTACCTAAAATTTCTCAAGAACTTAGCATATAGTGATATTTGGTTTCACAATTATAGAAATAAAAATTCTAGAGCTGTTTTATCTTATATTTGGAATTGGAGATCTTTTCCTAACTACATACAGCAACTTGAAATGGAATCACTTGGGAAGCAACCTAATGTAAATTCAAAATATAAAAAAACAGGTCAAATCATATTTGGAGGTTATGGACCAACAGCACAACATTCATATTTTCAATTATTACATCAAGGCACTCAAGATGTATGCGTTGATATTATTGCTAATAATTCTGATGAAAAAAGCTTGGCATATGCTCAAGCTATAACTCAGTCAGAACTTTTATCTCAAGGTGCAAATGATTTAAAAGATCATGAAAAAATAAATGGTAATGTTCCAATAAATCTTTTTTTAATTAAAAATTCTGACATATATAATTTAGGTTATCTTTTAGCAACGTGGGAATATAGAACCTTTATAACGGCTTCAATGTTGGAAATAAACCCTTTTGATCAATTTGGCGTGAATGCAGGCAAGATTTATACTAATAAATATCTATCTAAAAAAGATTAAAATTAAAAGCCTATTTCGTTATGTTTATTAATTTAAAAAAAGTTCCTAATACGCCGGGCGTTTATAAATTTTTTAATAATCATGAGATTATTTATATTGGCAAGGCTAAGGATTTAAGAAAAAGGGTTTCATCCTATTTCGGTAATTCATTTAAAGACAGAAAAACTTCTCAGATAAAATTTCTAACAGACAGGGTTGAAACTTTTACAACTAAAAATGAGGTGGAGGCTTTGCTTTTGGAACAAACCTTAATTAAAGAAAATAAACCAAGATTTAATATTCTTTTGAGAGATGATAAAACATATCCGTACATTTATTTTTCTTTGGATCACGAATTTCCCGGTGTTTATTCCAAAAGAACAAAAAAAGGCATTGATAAAAAATACTTTGGACCTTTTGTAAGTTCAGATGCTGTTAAAAAATCAATTAAAGAGGTGCAAAAAATTTTTAAACTTAGAAATTGTAGCGATAATACTTTTGCAAACAGAACACGACCTTGCATTGAGTTTCAAATGAAAAGATGTTCTGCCCCATGTGTTCAAAAAATTAATAAAGTTGATTATTTTGAAGATATTATAAGTGCCAAATCTTTTCTATCATCATCTGATACAAAAACGATCGAGAGACTTACTAAAGATATTGAAAAAGCTGTATCAAAATTGGAGTTTGAAAAAGCTGCAGAGATTAGAGACCGTCTTAATAGAATAAATCTGATCAAAGAGGAGCAGTCTGTAGTTACAATGGCAGGTGATGTTGATATATTTTCAATTAGTTCTGAGATGTCTTATCTTGGGATTTCTATAATTGTTGTAAGAAATGGAAAAATAAGGGGAACCAAAACGCATCTGATAAAGCAAGCTCACTACAACTCACTTGATGATGTGTATCAAAGCGCTATTTTTAATTTTTATGATACTCAGATAGATATTCCTAATAAAATTCTATGTACTTATGAATTACAGAACAAAAAAATTCTTGAAGAAATGTTTGTGACAAAACATAAAATGAAATTAAAAATAATACATTCGCCAAGTAAGTCTATAAGATCAATATACAATCTTTGTAAGCTTAATGCGATGCAAGTTATTAAAAATCATATAAGCAAAGAGGACAAATATACCTTTTCATTCAATGAGTTAAGTAATTACATAGGACAAAAAAACATTAAAAAAATAGAAGCCTATGATGTAAGCCATATTTCAGGTGAAAATGGAGTTGCATCTTGTGTTGTTTTTTCAAGAACGGGACCAAGCAAAAAAGACTATAGGTTATTTAACATACCAAATGAACTTTCAGGTAATGATACGGGTTCACTCAAACATGTTCTAGAAAGAAGGATAAAATATTTTCTTGATCCAAAAACAAAGCCTGACTTGTTGTTAGTGGATGGAGGAAAAAATCAGTTGAAATTTGTTCAATCTGTTATAAAAAAATCAAATCATAAAAAATTAAAAGTTATATCAATTGCGAAGGGAATTGGAAGAATGAGAGCAACAGAAACGATTATTAGTGAGGATGGAATTGTAGAGTTAGATAAAAAATCAAGAGCTTTTCTTTTGCTGCAAGAAATCAGAGATGAATCACATAGATTTGCAATACAAGCACAAAGAAAGAAAAAGAGAAAGACAATAAAAAAATCAGAGCTTGATGAGATAAAAGGCATCGGTAAGATTTTAAAAACAAGACTTATAAAAAGATTTAAGAGTATTAGTAAAATTAAAGAAGCCTCGTTAGAAGAATTGATGACTGTTAAAGGCATTAATGAGAAAATAGCACTTGAGGTAAAAAAAATACCAAAATGACTAAATTTATAAATTTACTTACAGCTTTTAGGATTTTGTTGGCTCCAATTATTTTGTTTTGCTTAATTTTTGGAGAATATTTGATATGTACATTGTTATTTTTCCTTGCTGGATTGTCAGATTATTATGATGGATACTTGGCAAGAAAATATAATGCAGAGTCACAATTAGGTGAAATTCTGGATCCAATAGCAGATAAAATTCTTATAGTATTCATATTAATTGGCTTATCAGTAAACCTAAATAGCTATCTTATGGCAGTAATAAGTTCATTTATTATTTCTAGGGAAATAGGAGTTGCTGCTCTTAGAGACTATGCAGCAAGAAATAATATGTCTCATAAGACAAAAGTAACTTTTTTAGCAAAATCAAAAACTTCTCTACAATTACTCACAATTTTATTGTATTTGATTGCATTATCTTTCAATTTAAATCTGTTAATTATAATTGGCGACATTTCACTGATTGCTACAATGTTAATAACTTTATATACGGGTTATGAATATGCAATTAATCTTTTTACTAGATGAAAATATCAATTGTTAGTGGTGGATTTGATCCAATTCATTCAGGACACATAGCTTATCTTAAATCTGCTAAAGAAATATCTGACTTCTTGATAGTTGCATTAAATAGCGATAAATGGATTGTCAATAAAAAGAAAAAAGTTTTTATGTCTTTTGAGGAAAGAAAAAATATTTTAATCAACATTGAATGTGTTGATGAGGTCCTGGGGTTTGAGGATGATGATAAAGGAAGCTGTATTGATGCTATTAACAAGATCAAAGAAAAATATCCAAATGATGATCTTGTATTTTGTAATGGTGGTGATCGAAATAAAAATAATATTCCAGAAATGGCCGTAAAAAATATTTCTTTTGCATTTGGTATTGGTGGTATTGGTAAACAAAACTCCTCATCATGGCTTCTTAAAAATTGGAAGCATGAAAGCGAAAAAAGAGTGTGGGGGTTATTTTATAACTTGTTTGATTCAAATGATGTAAAAGTAAAAGAATTAATTATTAAACCTCATAAAGGAATGAGCTTTCAGCGACACAAAAAAAGAAATGAGATTTGGCTAGTTTCAAAAGGATCTTGTGAAGTTTTATATTCAAAAAATAATCCTAACTCAAAAAATAAATTAATTTTAAATAAATTTGATAAATTTATGATTTCTAAAGGAGATTGGCATCAAATTACAAATCCTTATGATGAAGATTGTCATATTATTGAAATTCAGTATGGTGATGCAGTAATAGAAGAAGATATTGAAAGATTAACTTATTATGAAAAATAAAATTAGTAATTTATGCTTTTATTTACTAATTATATGAAATACACTCACCAAATATTAGGCTGGATGGCAGAGTGGTTATGCAGCGGCCTGCAAAGCCGTTTACGCCGGTTCGATTCCGGCTTCAGCCTCCAAGTATTATGAAAGTAGGAATTATTGGATTTGGTTTTGTGGGTCAAGCTGTTGCTTCTGGTTTAGTCAAAGATGTCGAAGTAATAAAAATAGATCCAAAATTAAACACAGCTTTGTCAGATTTAAAAGAATTTTCTCCGAATATTGTTTTTATTTGTGTACCAACACCAATGAATGAAGATTATTCGCAAAACATAACAATACTTGAAGATACAATAACTGCATTAAATAGATTAGATCTAAACTTATTAACGGCCATTAAAAGTACAGTACTTCCAGACCACGCAGAGAATATTCAGAAACTCGGCGGACGCATTGTTTATAATCCAGAGTTTTTAAGAGAGAAGCATGCTGCTGAAGATTTTATAAATTCAGATTTAATTATTTTTGGTGGTGAAGAAAAGGACTGCAATGAGCTTGGAGAATTTTACAATAACTACACTAAATGCATTAACAATAATTACATTTTTACAGATGTTATTAGCGCATCACTTATCAAATATACGATAAATTCTTTTTTAGCAACTAAAGTTATATTTTTTAATGAAATCAACAAAATCTTTAGAAAGTCTGGCACTAATGAGACATGGGATAACTTTGTAAAATCAATATCTTGTGATTCAAGGATTGGTAATTCACATATGGATGTTCCAGGGCATGATGGAAGATATGGTTTTGGCGGGGCATGTTTCCCCAAAGATACAAATGCATTAAAAATATATGCTGAAAAAAATGGCATAAATATGACTTTATTAAAAGAAGTAATTAAATCTAACAATAATATAAGAGCAAAGTATAATAGTGAAACAGAAAGGGAAGCCGATCAAAATATTAACTTTAAGGGGGAGAATTAACAAAAATTGCCCGAGTGGTGGAATTGGTAGACACAAGGGACTTAAAATCCCTCGATAGAAATATCGTGCCGGTTCAAGTCCGGCCTCGGGTACCACCTCTTTAAACATTAAATATTGTATATAATATGAACATAAATTTTTAAATGCCACGTCAATAAATATGAACTATCAAATGAATGAGAATGAAGAACAAACGAATTTAAAAGATTTACTTGAATCCGTTCTTCAAAGAAAGTTATTTATCATAATAATAACTTCTTTATTTGCATTGAGTTCTGTTTCATTTGCACTTTGGTTGCCAAATATATATATTTCAAAATCGACATTGGCACCCTCAAGTTCTGATGATTCATTATCAAGCAAGCTTGGGGGAGTTTCGGCTTTAGCAGGAATGGCAGGCATTGCTCTTCCCTCAGAGGGACAAAATAAATCTGTGGAAGCTGTTGAAAGAATTGAATCATATGATTTTTTTGTAAATGAATTTTTACCATTTATAAAACTGGAAGACCTAATTGCAGCAAAAAATTGGGATCCTGCATCAAATAAGATTATTTATGACAAAAAGCTATTTAATGATAAAGAAAATAAATGGGTGAGAAAAGAAGAGTTTCCCAGGACTTCAATTCCATCTAATCAAGAGGCTCATGAGTTTTACAGAGAAATTCTTCAAGTTTCTGAAGACAAAAAGACATCTTTTATATCCATAAGTATTGAGCATGTATCTCCACATATTGCTCAACGCTGGGTTGAACTAATAATTTTTAAAATAAATAGTCATATGAAAGAGCTTGATAAAGAACTGGCACAAAATTCAATCAATTTTTTAGAAGAGAGCTATAAAAAAACAAATTTATCCGAAATAAAAGATGTAATCTCATCTCTTCTTGCTAATCAACTTCAAACTCTTATGTTAGCAGAGTCAAGTGAAGATTATGTTTTCAAGCCAATATCTTCTCCATTAGCGCCTGAAGAAAAATCAAAACCTAATAGACTTCTTATTTGTATTTTTGGAACATTATTTGGTTTTATGTTGGCGGTATTTTTTGCAGTCTCTTCATATGTGACAAGAACTATTAGAAGTTAATATGCATCTTAATTTAAGTAATATTGGATAATTTATGCTTGAGCTGTCTCAAACAAAAATTGCTATAATTGGCCTTGGATATGTTGGATTGCCATTGGCTGTTGGTTTTTCTGAGAAATATGAAGTAATAGGTTTTGATGTAAATCAAAAAAGGATTGATGAACTTAAAAATGGTATCGATATAACTAATGAAGTACCTATAAATGAAATTCAAAATATTGAAAGCCTAATCTTCACTTCAAGTAAAGATGATCTTAAAGAATGCAATATTTATATTGTAACTGTTCCTACACCTGTTGATGCAAATAATAATCCTGATATTACTATGCTTATTAGCGCCAGCAAGTTAGTTGGTGAGGTCATCTCAACTAATAATATAGTTATCTATGAATCTACAGTTTATCCTGGAGCTACAGAAGATGATTGCATTCCTGTTATTGAAAGTATTTCGGGTTTAAAGCTTAATAATGATTTTTTTGCAGGATATTCACCTGAGAGAATTAATCCAGGAGATAAAAATAGAAGGCTTAAAGATATTTTAAAAATTACATCTGGTTCAAATAAAGAATCTGCAAAATTTATAGATAAATTATATGGATCAATCATAGATGCTGGTACACATCTTACCTCTAGTATAAAAGTTGCTGAGGCAGCCAAAGTTATTGAAAATACTCAGCGCGATGTAAATATAGCTCTTATAAATGAGTTAGCAATAATTTTTAATACTTTAGAAATTGATACTCTTGAAGTTTTAGAAGCTGCCGGTACTAAATGGAATTTCTTATCATTTAGGCCAGGGTTGGTAGGAGGGCATTGTATCGGAGTTGATCCTTACTATCTTACATATAAAGCGGAATCTGTTGGATTTAAACCTAAAATGATTTTAGCTGGAAGGAATCTTAATGATGGCATGAGCTTATATGTTGTTCAAAGATTAATTGAGGCCATGGAAGCACAAAAAATTCAAATCAATAATGCAAACATCTTAGTAATGGGATTAACTTTCAAAGAAGATTGTCCAGATGTAAGAAATTCTAAAATTGTTGATATTTATAAAGAACTCAAGAAAAACAACTGTCAGGTTGATGTTTATGATCCACATTGCTCAAAAGACGAAGCACTGATGCAGCATAATATAACACTGATTAATGAACCTAATGCAGATTATTACGATGCAATAATTCTGGCAGTAGCGCATAATTCTTTTAAAAAACTTGGAAGTGGAAAAATAAAGAGTTTTGGAAAAGAAAACCATGTTTTATATGATTTAAAATATCTTTTAGATAAAGGTGAGTCCGATTTACGACTATAAATTATCAGAATTATCATAAAAACCTATGACTTACAAAAAAGTAAAACTAGATTTAAAAAAATCTCCAAAAAAATGGTTAATTACAGGTGTGGCTGGCTTCATAGGCTCTAACTTGCTAGAAGAGCTTCTTCAACTTAATCAAAAAGTTTTAGGGGTTGATAATTTTGCAACCGGATTCCAGGCTAATCTTGTTGAAGTTAAGAAAAATGTAGAAAAACGTCATTGGAAAAATTTCAAATTTATTGAAGGAGATATAAAAGACCCTAAAATTTGTAATAAAATTACTAAAAATATAGATTACATTCTTCATCAAGCCGCATTGGGATCCGTTCCTCGATCAATTAAGGATCCAATAGCTACAAATGAATCAAATATATCTGGTTTTTTAAATATTTTAAATGCTGCCAAAAATTCTAATGTAAGAAGTTTTACATATGCTGCAAGCAGCTCAACATACGGCGATCATCCAGCACTCCCGAAAGTAGAGGAGAATATAGGTTCTCCATTGTCTCCATATGCTGTGAGCAAATATGTCAATGAGCTTTATGCTGAAGTATTCTTTAAAGTTTATGGGTATAAAAGTATAGGGTTGCGATATTTTAATGTTTTCGGAAAACGTCAGAATCCAGATGGTGCTTATGCAGCTGTAATACCAAAATGGATTAATTCAATGATAAAGAACGATAATATTATTATAAATGGTGATGGCAAAACAAGCAGAGATTTTTGTTACATAGATAACGTTGTGCAGGCTAACATTTTAGCCTCAGTTATGCCTAAAGATAAATCTCATGTATTTAATGTAGCTTTTGGTCAAAGAACAACATTAAATAAATTAGCAAAAATTATAAAAAGTGAACTTGCTGCTAATAATTATCAATACTCTAAAGAGTTTATATATGGTAATTTCAGAGATGGAGATGTTAGACATTCATTAGCTGATATTTCAAAAATTAAAAAGATCTTAGGATATTCACCTGAATTTGATATTTCTTCCGGACTCAAAGAAGCTATAAAGTGGTATGTAACTAAGAAATGATCACTTATCTAAATAAATTAGTTAGAGATCAAATCTTCATAACGTTAGTAATCAAATTCTTTGGAATGTTATTCTTATTTATTGGCATAAAAATATTAATTGATAAGGTAGGCTTAGATACATATGGAAGATATGCACAAACCATAAGCTTTTTGTTACTATTTATATCTGTTGCTTCCTTAGGTTTCTCTCAATCTTTTATCAGAAAAGTCGCAAACTTAAAATTAAATAAAAAAAATGAATTATATAGACGAAAACAAAAAGTTATATTCACCGTAAGTTTTTTATTAACTCCAATTTTATTCTTTTTTTTGTATTCATTTTTAGAAAGAGACTTTCTTAGCTCTTGTGTTGTATCGTTGATATTTCTCTTAACTTCGAGCCTTAGATTAAGATTCACCTATATTAGAACGTCAAAAATTGTAAAATTTTCTGAAGTCCCAGATTTAATAATAAGAGCTTTTATTTTTTTAGCCCTTTTATATTTTTTAGACATAACAACAGAAAGTCAGTTATACATTATTGCATTCATATCTTTTTTAAGTGCCTATCTAACTCAATTCTTAATGATAAGGGACCTAAAATTGTTTTCAAATCTGACCTTATTAAACTTTAAAAGTCTTAAGAAAGAAGTAGATTTTAACGAGTTAAAAATTTGGTTATACAATACTTTTATTCAAGCTAAAGAATTCCTAGAAATTTCAATTATACTTATGTTGATGAATGCAGCTATTGCAGGTGAATATAAGGTATTAATGCAATTTTCTCTTGGCTTTATGGCGGTATTTAATTCTTTAAATTTGGTCAATTCTGCTTCTTATGCAAAGATGATTGCTAATGATGAAATTATAAAAATTAATCATAAAGCCCGCTCTGAGTTTATGAAAGGAATAATATTTTTCATATTAATCTTATTAACGTTTGCGCTTATTAATAATACTATAAATATTTTTGAAACATTTAGCTTATCTGAAAATGCTAATTACGTTTTTTATTTGATTCTTATTTCTCCTTTTATAAATCTTTGTATTGGACCAGTTTCTCAATTAAATATTCATCTCAGAAATTTAAATTATTTAAACATTTTTTATGTTATTAGATTGATTTTAATTGCTTTATTGATATTATTTTCAAGCATCATAGAGGGTTTTAATTTATATCATTTTGTTTCTTACCAGGTAGCAATTGAGTTACTTTTTTTATTAAGTTTGGCTATAATACTTAAGATTAAACACAACTATTCTCCTCCTATTTTATCAACTCTTAGAGGCATTTAATGATTAAAAAAGTAGCAATAGTTGCTTTTGAGATTGGAGTCATCAAAGGCTTTAATAAGGTCCGCTCTGCACACATTCAGCTTCCGTATCATTTGATATTAGATTTAAAAGAAAAGGGATATGATGTTGTTTTACTTACAAATAAAATAAGGCCTAATACGTTTATTCCAGATGAATTAAAACATATCAATATAGAATATATCCCAGACCCTATAAAAAGGTTAAAAGGTCATGCCATGGATGTTGGCTTTAGTACAAAACCAAGCATGCTAGGAATTATCAAATCTCTAGCTGTAATTTTAGCGAAAATATATAACAAAAAAATTCCAGTTATTCATTTTGTAAATGGATCACAAGGAGTTGGGATCTTTGCTGGTTTAATTAGTTTGATTGCAGTAAATAAAAAAGTTATTTGGACACCCAGCTTTCCATTCAAAACGTCCAATAGAATTTTTTTATTTCTTTTAAAAAGGATAAATAAAATTGTATGTAGCACTGATTACCTTTCAAATCATCTTCAATCTATGCAACTTAACAGTAAAGTTATTAAACATGGAATTAAAAGAGAGTTTAGGTTAGAAAACTTAAAAAAATTTAGAATAACTTTCTGGCGTGATCCTTCATATCAAAATGGTGCTGACATAGCATGTGAAGTTTTTGAAAGATTAGCGCCAAAATATCCAGATATCTTATTTACCATAATGCATCGCCCATTTTTTGATTCCTTAATAAAGGAGACTTCTCAAAAAAATATTGAGTGTTATGAATATCCTTATCCAGATGGTATTACCCTCGAAAAAGTTTTATCAGAGTCCCTTGCATGTTATTTTCCATTTAGAGAGTTATCTACCAATCCTCAACTATGCATTCTTGAATCTGTAATTGCAGGAATACCGTCTTTTGTGAGTGATATTGAATCTGTAAGTGAATACATCTTAGATGATCGATATTTGATTAAAGACAACACAGTTTCTGAAGGATGTAAAAAGATAATAAATTTTTTAGAGAAAACTTCTTACAGAAAAGCGCCCCAAAGTCCGATTAGCAATGGCTTTGATTGGAATAAATTTACAAAAAATTATCTAGATATATATAATAACGATAATTAATAAGGGTCCAATTAAATGCATAATTTAGAAAATCTATCATTATCACCAAGCTGTGTTATTTTTGATGCAAGTAAAAGTACTCAAGCATCAATTCAAAAATATGAACCTATAGCTAAATTTAATAAAATTTTTTATAGAAAAAATATTTCCAATTATGAGAATGTTAAACCTTATTATGGCAGTGATGAAATTACTCATGGATGTGGAGAGCTAACTATACTTTGTGGAAGAAGTCTTTTGAATGGAATAGCTAAGTATCCATATAGATCAAAATATGTACTTTTTCACATCTCCTTATTAAATCCGTTTTTTTATCTTGGATTTGTGGGCTTGATAAGGAGATACATTCTAGGGTTGAAAGATCCTAATGCTAAAGTAACATTTAAAAAAATTTATAACATAGGTAGACTTTTGCCTACTCTTTTTGTTTTAATTCAGAATCCTAATGCAAAAGTAACAAATCATTATTCAGTAAATTCAGATATTGGATATAAAGGATTTTTAGATTTTTTAAATGCAACAAACAGAAAATATGCAGTATTGAGATTTTTTGAAAAACTTCCGCATGGTAACAGAGTCGGTGGCGACTTAGATATTTTAGTTGAAGATGAATTAGAGGACCAAGCAATTGATTTTTTAACTAAAAATCCTGGAACAGAGATGGTTGACATGTACTCAGTATCTGGTCCATCAAATGCCTCAAGAATTCCATACCATACACCTTTTCTATCTAGAAAAATTCTAGAAGAAGCTGTTAGATTTAATGGATATTTAGTACCAAATGACTTAGATTACTTCCATAGCTTCATCTATCATTGCCTTTACCATAAAGGCCTAAGTAGTGGTATAAAATCTATATATCCTGAACTAAATATTTCAAAATCTCCCGATAATGATTACATGTTAAAAATTAAAGAGTTAGGAGATAAAGTTGAAATTAAAGTAGGAGACACACTAGAAGATTTAGATTCTTATATGGGTTCTGTCGGATGGAGACCGCACACTGATACTCTTGACCTTTTGTCATCAAGCAACAAATGGTTGTTGAGACATCTTAAATCTCAGAAATTAGAAGATGAGATAACGCTTACAATATGTGTTCTTAAAAATGGGTTTCATAAACATCATAAAATAGAAAATTTCAAAAATAGTCTAAAAAAACAAGGGCTAGAAATAATTAAATATGAAAGCTTGGATAATGATAGAAAATTATTAGCATACAACCACCTAAGAGGAGGCAATTGGTCTGCTACAAATGAAATTCAATATTCTCCTTCAGATATATTTATATTATTTGATAAATCCAATGATGGAATAATATCTAGAAGATACAAAGTTAAATATGATCCAAGAAGCAAGAAAGAGTTTCTTAGAAGTAAATATGATATTGAATATCAGAGCCACATTCATATGACTGACAATACTCACCAGGCAAGCGAATATGTAAACGTTATGTATCCAGGCGAGTTAGACAAAATAAAAAATGTAATTAAGCAATACGATAATGATTTTAAAGACCCATCGAACTTAGCGTATATAAATATCCTTATCTATAAAATAAAAAATCTACCTCGAGACTTCAAAGAGTTTATATTTGAATCTCTAAGAGGGAGACTTTGATATAAGTGATATTCAATCTTCTAATTAGATTTGTCTCAGGCTATCTTCTTTTGGTTAATATCCTTTGCTTCTTTAACAATGTTTATGTTCCTCTTGAATTGTCAATTTTTGTAAGCTCTTTCTGTTTTTTATGCATTTATACTGACTTTAAATCAAATAAAATAGGAATGGCAGCATTAGTAGTAATTCTCGTCTACTTCCTTCCATTTATCCATATTATTCCTTATCTTTGGTTTGATTTTTCTTCAAATCCAACCTTTATGTGGGGTTTAATTGCTAATCCATACAATACGGATGAAGAAATAATTAAATTAACAGCGACTCTAGGTTCAACCGGCGCACTATCTTTTGTTTTTGTTAATAGTTTTATAAAAAAAGAGATTTTATACGATAAGGGTATTTCAAATTTAGGTATGCCAATTAAACAGTTCACAACACTCCCGTTGTATTTATGGGCTTTATTAGTAATAGCTGGTATTTATTTGTCTTACATTTCTGCTCCAGAAGAATCTGTTTTCATGTCATCATACACAGAGAGCTCAACAATTAGCAGGAATGCTAATTTTTCATCAGCATGGTTAATTTCTTATATTTTCATAATCTTTGCATTTGTTGATGCCAATATTGAATCTAATTTAAATTTGAGACGTGTAAAGCTCTTTTTATCATTTATATCAATTGCTTATATTGTAATTGTTCTTCAGTTTTTAAGAGGTGACCGTGAGAGCCTTCCCTGGATTTTCGCCCTTTTTTTAATCTATTCATATTGGTGTGTTAATTACAGACTCAATAAAAGAAAATACAGCATTAATAAATTTAAGATTTTTACTTATTTTTCAATTTTTTTGATATCCAGTTTTGTAGTAGGGGCACTCAGATCAAATGTCTCAGGAGCTGATTTAGCTCTTGCTGTTGATATATTTCTTGAAATATTAAGCTCAGAAGGAGGCGATATAAATAATTTTATTAAGGGTACGTGGACAGCAGTTTTACTGACACCACTTAGTGTGGCCGGCGATTATGTAAATAATTTACATGAATTCAATTACGGAAGTGATTACTATGGCCTTTTAGCATCTTCAATGCCTGGTTTTGTTGCAGATACTTTTGACATAGATCGCCCATTTGCTTTAGGTTCTGGCCCAGCTCAAGAGATGACATATGGATTAGGCGGAACTCATGCAGTTGTTGTCCCATTTAGAGCATTTGGAGTTCCTGGAATATTTTTAATAATATCTATCTGGTATGCTCTTTTGGTATATGCTGAAAGAAAATTGCTTAGCAGATTTAATATTTTTAGCATTTCATTCATTGCAATGATTGTTTCAGTTTCAGCACATTGGCTTTGGTATGGTGAGAAAAATATTTTAAATGGGATAATAATTTATATTGTTATATCTTTGATTTATGTTGCATTTCTTCTCATAGGACATAGCTCAAAGAGTAAAATAAAAATATAAGGAAAGAAATATGTGTGGTTTTTTTGGTGCGGCAAAGGATAAGCCCCTTGATCTAAATTCTAACTGGATTAAGACTGGCACAGAAAAAATTATTCACAGAGGACCTGATGCGCAAGGCTCTTGGGTCTCTGAGAATAATAATGTTTTATTTGCACATAATAGATTATCTATTATAGATTTAAGCGCTGATTCAGATCAGCCGTTTCTTCGAGAGGACCTTGGTCTTGCAATTGTTTTTAATGGAGAAATATATAATTTTAAAATACTAAGAAGTGAAATTTTAAAACATAAAATAAATTTAATTACTTCAAGTGATACTGAAATTTTATTATTGTCATATCATCTATGGGGCGAAGATTTTTTAAAAAAAATTAAAGGCATGTTTTCTTTTGCAATATATGACTTAAAAGAAAATAAAATAATAATGGCAAGAGATATTGCTGGTGAAAAACCTCTATATTATCAATATAAAGATAATACTTTATATTTTGCATCAGAACTTAAAGCCTTAATTCATGATGAAGAGATTCCAGCTATATTGGATCCCTTGTCTTTGAAAGATTATTTAAGATATGGATATGTTTCTGGAGATGACTGCATTTTAGAGGGATTCAAAAAACTTGAAGCAGGCTCTATTTTAATATTTGATTTTGAAAAAATTGTTGTTCAAAAATTTTGGAATTTACCAAACAGCAAATCAAACAAAAGAAGCTCAAAAGATTTAATAGATGAGCTTGACTCTCTTTTAAATAAATCTATTGAGCAAATGTTAGTTGCAGATGTGCCTTTGGGCGTCTTGCTTAGTGGGGGACTTGATTCGAGTCTTATTGTTGCAATCGCATCAAAAATATCAAGTGAGAAAATAAATACTTTCACTATATCTTTTCCAAACAATTCTAGTTTAGATGAATCACAACATGCAGCTCTAATTGCTGATTATTTCGGAACAAACCATAATGTTCTTGAAGCAAACCCGGATCAATTAATTGAAAAATTGGCCCACATATGCAGTTTTTATGATGAACCTATAGTAGATTCATCTATGCTGCCCACTTGGCTTGTCACTAATCTAGTTTCTAAGCATTGTAAAGTAGCAATTGGTGGTGATGGGGGAGATGAGCTTTTTGGGGGATATATTCACTATAGCAGATTGAGCGCATGTCAAAAAATCGCAAAATTAATGCCAATTACTCTAAGAAGATTATTTATAGATCAAATATTGGATAGAATTCCTAAAGGTTCAAATGGGAGGCAATACATTGATTGTTTAAAGCATAATTTGAATAAAAAAATGCCTATTATTGCAAGATATTTTGACTCGGATGAAATAAATTTACTGCTTCCTAGGTTGTATGATTTTGAAAAAGATAATGATTTTTTTATAGATATTCCAGATGACTTAAATGGGGACATTGTTCAAGCAGCTACAAGACATGATTTTAAAAATTACCTTGCTGAAGATATTTTGGTCAAAATTGATAGAGCAAGCATGAGTAACTCCATAGAATTAAGAGCGCCTTTTCTTCACAAAGATATTATAGAATTTGCATTTTCAAATGTGCCTTCAAGGTATAAGTCATCGCCTTTTAATAAGAAAATTTTGTTGAAGAAATTAGCTAAAAGATACTTACCAGCTAGTTTTGATTATAAAAGAAAACAGGGGTTTGATGTTCCGATTGATGAATGGTTGAGGCAAGGAAGGCTAAGAGTTTATTTTGAAAAAATAATGCATCAAAAAGATTGTATTTTTGATTACAAATATCTTACAAAGCTACTGGAAGATCATGACAGCGGTGTAAATAATGGAGAGAGGTTGTTCAGCTTGTTGCAGTTACAACTTTGGATTAATACTTATGATGTTGATACTAAGAATGTTTACATGCCTAAACATACTATTTCATAATGAAAATTTGTATTGATGCATCAAACTTGCGAAGAGGTGGAGGAAGGACCCATCTCATTGAATTTTTAACTCATATTGAAAAAACTAATTCAGATCTTCATATTGATGTGTGGGGATCCAATGAAACCTTAAGTTTACTTCCAAATCGAAACTTCATATCAAAAAAAAATCATAAATATTTAGATAAAAGTTTGCCTTATAGAATTTATTTTCAAAAGTTTTGCTTAGATAAAATAGCAAAAGAAAATCAAATTGACGTACTTTTTGTTCCAGGAGGTAGCTATTCAGGTAATTTTAAACCTGTCGTTACTATGTGCAGAAATATGCTACTTTTTGAATGGGATGAACTAAAAAGATATTTCCCATCTATTTTCTTTTTTAAATTACTTGCATTAAGAATTATTCAAAAAAGATCATTTAATAATGCTGATGGATTAATATTTCTAACTAAATACGCACAGGATATTGTTTCAAAACATATACGAAAAAAAATTACCATAGCAAAAATTCCTCATGGACTAAATGATCGATTTCAAATGGTTCCTAGGCAACAAAGAGATATAAATATTTGTTCAAAAGAAAATCCATTCAAAATACTTTATGTATCAACTATTGATAAATATAAACATCAAGAAAATTTAATTAAAGCAATCTCTTCACTCAGAAATGAATTAGACTGGAATCTTAGCCTTATACTAGTTGGTTCTGCTTATCCACCATCTTTAAAAACCTTGAAGAAAGAAATTGAAGCTCAAAATAGTAATGTATCTTGGGTAGATTACAAGGGATCAATACCTTTTGATAGTTTACATAATGAGTATGAAAAAGCAGATTTGGGAGTTTTTGCCTCATCCTGTGAAAATCTTCCTAATACTTTAATAGAAATGATGGGAGCTGGGCTTCCAATAGCTTCATCAAATTTTGGTCCAATGAAAGAAGTTCTCAAGGATGGAGGAGAATATTTTGACCCAACTTCCAATGAAAGCATAAAGAATGCAGTTAAGAGGCTCATTGAAGACCCAAGCAAAAGAGATATTTCAGCTTCTAAAGCTTTTTTATATGCAAAAGATTATAATTGGGTAGTAACTTCTGAAAAGACAATAGAATTTCTGGAGTCTTTCTCAAAAAAAGATAGGTAAGGAAAAAAAATGTTCAAAAATAAAACTCTCTTAATAACAGGCGGCACTGGTTCCTTTGGTAATGCTGTATTAAAAAGATTTATAGATACTGACATCAAAGAGATACGTATATTCTCAAGAGATGAAAAAAAACAAGAAGATATGCGTAAAAAATATAATAACTCAAAAATCAAATTCTATTTAGGAGATGTTAGAAATCAACAAAGCATTCTTGATGCTACATATAATGTTGACTATCTTTTTCATGCTGCAGCTCTAAAACAAGTTCCAAGTTGTGAGTTTTATCCTATGGAAGCAGTAAAAACAAATATTATTGGTACAGAGAATGTCTTAGAAGCCGCTATTCAAAATTCAGTTAAAAGGGTAGTCTGTTTAAGTACTGATAAATCAGTTTATCCAATAAATGCAATGGGTATTTCTAAAGCGATGATGGAGAAGGTCATGATCGCTAAATCAAGAAATTTGGATTCAAAAAAAACAATCATCTGTGGCACTAGATATGGAAATGTAATGGCATCAAGAGGTTCTGTTATACCTCTTTTTATTGAACTAATTAAATCTGGTAAACCTATTACAATTACTGATCCTAAAATGACAAGATTTATGATGACACTCGATGATGCTGTTGATCTAGTTATATATGCTTTTGAAAATTCAGAAAATGGTGATATTTTTGTTCAAAAAGCTCCTGCTTCAACTATTCAGAATCTTGCTGAAGCTGTTATAGATTTGATGGATGTTAAAGATCATGCAATAGATATCATAGGTACTCGCCATGGTGAAAAGTTGTATGAAGTCCTGCTAAGTAGGGAAGAAATGGCATGTGCAAAAGATTGTGGTGAATACTTTAAAATTCCACCAGATAATAGAGATTTGAATTATGAAATTTATATCGATGAAGGCAATAAGGGTATCAATGAGTCTACTGAATATAATTCTCATAATACAGATAGACTTGATATCGAGGGTATGAAATCTTTACTCAAAAAACTAATGCAATTTAAAGACTATGCTTAATCAAGTTTCAAGAGTATAAATTTTATGAAGATTTTAGTAACAGGATCTGAAGGTTTTATAGCTAAAAATCTAATAAAGAAACTAGAAGAACAAGAAATTCATGAGGTTTTAAAATACAACAAAAGTTCAAGTATTGATAAACTAAAATCTCTATTGAATGAAGCTGAATTTATTTTTCACTTGGCTGGAGTAAACCGCCCCAAAGATACAGACGATTTTATTATAGGAAATGTAGAATTTACTAAATTAATAATCGATCATTTAGTTTCTATTGATAATATTATCCCAATTGTTTTTACTTCATCAATTCAGGCTAATTTGGATAATCCATATGGTAAGAGTAAGTTAAATGCAGAAAATTTGCTAATTGATTATTCTAAGTTGAATAATACCACGGCCTATATTTACAGGCTTCCTAATGTTTTTGGGAAATGGTGTAAACCAAATTACAATTCAGCAGTAGCAACTTTTTGCTATAACATTTCAAGAGACATTCCTGTAAAAATAAATGATAGAGATGCAAACTTATCTCTAGTTTACATTGATGATGTTTGTTCAAGTTTTCTAGATATTATAAATTCAGACAATATCCAAGAGCATATTTTTATTAATATTGATGAGGTTTATCAAACAACAGTAGGAGAGGTTGTAGATTTAATTAAGAAATTTAAAGAGAGCAGGCAAACATTAATAACGGAAAAGGTAGGGCTTCAATTCGAAAGAGCATTATATTCAACTTATCTTAGTTATTTAGATAAAGAGATGTTTAGTTATAAAATTCCAACACATTCTGATGAAAGAGGAAATTTTGTAGAAATGCTTAAGACAAGAGATAGTGGGCAGTTTTCTTTTTTTACAGCTCATCCAGGAATAACTAGAGGTGGTCATTATCATCATACAAAAAATGAAAAATTTTTAATATTGCAAGGATCAGCTAAATTTAGATTTAAAAATATTCTCTCAAAAGATACATATTGCATGAATGTAGATTCTGAATCTTATGAAATAGTTGAAACCATTCCGGGCTGGGCCCATGATATAACTAATACAGGAAGCGACGACTTAATTGTTATGCTTTGGGCAAATGAAATTTTTGATGAGAGTAAGCCTGATACATTTTCAAGTGAGGTAGGAGATGAATAAATTAAAAGTTATGACAGTTGTTGGAACTAGGCCAGAAATTATTCGGTTATCAAGAGTGATGTCTCTTCTTGATAAGTATTGTGATCATATAATTGTTCATACTGGTCAAAATTATGATTATGAGCTCAATCAAATATTTTTTGATGACTTAAATATTAGAAAACCTAATTATTTTCTTGACGCAGCTATGTCTTCAGCAGCAGAAACTATCGGGAAGGTAATAATGAGTATAGATAAAGTTTTAGTTGATGAGTCGCCTGATGCAGTTCTTGTGCTTGGTGATACAAATAGCTGTATGGCTGTAATTGCCGCAAAAAGAAGAAAAATACCCACGTTTCATATGGAAGCTGGTAACAGATGTTTTGACATGAGAGTTCCTGAAGAAATTAATAGAAAAATAGTTGATCATACGTCAGATATAAATCTCACTTATAGCACAATAGCGAGAGAATATCTTATTTGTGAGGGCATAAGTCCAGATACTATAATTAAAACAGGAAGCCCTATGAATGAAGTTTTAATGCATTACAAGAAAGCTATCGAATCTTCAGATGTTCTATCAAGATTAAAACTATCTAAAGAAAAATATTTTTTAGTCAGTTTACACAGAGAAGAAAATATTGATCTTAAAAAAAATGCAAATAAAATTTTTGAATCTTTAAATATAATTGCTAAGAATTACTCATTACCTATTATTGTTTCGACACATCCGAGAACACAAAAAATGATAGATTTAAATAAAATTATTTTTGAAGATAATATAAAATTACTTAAACCTTTAAATTTTACTGATTATAACCATCTTCAAATGAACGCAAAAGCAGTTTTATCTGATAGCGGAACAATTAATGAAGAATCCTCTATTTTAAACTTTCCCGCGTTAAATATAAGAGAGGCTCACGAAAGGCCTGAGGGAATGGAAGAAGCAGCTGTAATGATGGTTGGACTCGACATTGATAGGATAATTCAAGGCCTAAAAATCCTTGATGATCAGACAAGAGGTAAAAATCGAACAATTAATGAAGTCAAAGATTATTCGTCAAACAATGTATCTGAAAAAGTAGTAAGAATTATTCATAGTTATACTGATTATGTAAATCGTGTTGTTTGGAAGAAATACTAGTTTTGACAAGAGGTAAAGTATTAGTTGTTACTCAATATTTTTGGCCTGAGGATTTTCGTGTAAACGAGTTAGTGGCAGGACTTGTCAAAAAAGGTTATTCGGTAGATGTTTTGACTGGAAGGCCGAATTATCCATCTGGTAAGTTAGATAAAGAATATAAGAAGAATCCAAATAAATTTAATTTTTTTGAAGGTGCAAAAATATACAGAACCATGCATTTTCTAAGAGGTAATAATAGATTTTCTCTTATACTGAATTATTTATCATTCTTAATTGCAGGAACAATTTATTCTTTATTTCTATCTAGAAAAAAATATGATGCTATTATTGCAATACAGCTTTCACCAATATTTTCAGTAATCCCTGCAATTTTATTAAAAAAAATATCAGGGAAACCTTTGTATTTTTGGGTTTTAGATATTTGGCCAGACAGCATATCCTCAGCTACAAAAATTACTGAAAATAAAATAACATACAAAATATTAAAATCAATTTCAAAGAAAATATATTCTTCAGCAGATGTTCTCTTTTTGACATCAAAAGGATTTGAAGCAAAGTTGCTTGCTATGAATGTAACCAAACCTAAGCTTGAATACTTTCCTCAATGGATAGAGAGCAGCTATCTAGATTCCTCAAAAATAAGTAGCTTTGAATTAGATAAAGTAAAAAAAATTTTTAATAAATTTGTTAACAAGAAAGTCTTTTTATTCGCTGGAAATATTGGTGAATCGCAAAATTTTTCAAATTTACTATCTAGTTTTGCTAATGCAGATAATTTAAAAGATTTTGTATTCTTAATTTTGGGAGATGGTCGTTATAAAGAAAAACTTTCAGGGGAGATAAAAAAACTCAACCTGTCAAAAAATGTTATTTTATTGGGAAGATATCCAAGCCATTATATGCCTACATTCTACAAATATGCTGATGTGCTTGTTTTTTCACTTACAGATCTACCTATCTTTAAAATGACATTACCAGGAAAGGTTCAAAGTTATATGAGTTCTGGAAAGGCGATAATTGCTATGATCGATGGAGAATCTTCAGAAATCATTAATGAAGCTAATTGTGGCTTTGCAGTTGGACCTAATGATATACAAGGATTTTCTAAAATTATTAATCGTTGTATTGCGTTATCTGATGATGAGCTTAATGAGCTTGGTAACAATGGTAAAAATTTTGCGCTTAAAGAGTTTCAATTTAGCACGCAATTAACAAAATTGGTAAACCATATTAAGTAATTTATTTAACCAAAAATATATATAATATTGGTGAATGTTCAAATTTTAAAAAATATTTTATTCAATATGATTCAATTTATTAATGATTATGATGTAGAACCCTACAATTTGTTTAAGGAAAAATACAATGCTGCCCTCAGTATGAATCAGTCATATATTGAAGCAATATCTGTTTCATCATTTTCATTAAAAGAAAATGAAGTAAATTCAAGGTTTGTAAACTTAAAATTTGTTGATGGCAACAAATTTATTTTTTTTACCAACTACAATTCTCCAAAGGCAAATCAATTTTTACAGCATAATCAGATCTCTATAAATATTTTTTGGGATTCAATTAATACACAAATTAGATTTAAGGCTAAGATTAAAAAAACTTCATTGGAATATAATCAAAAATATTTTTCTAATAGATCGGAGAGTAAAAATGCTTTAGCAATTTCATCAAACCAATCCTCTAAGATTGGATCATATGATCAGATCATTCAAAAATATAATATTTCTTTAAATGAAGCTAATCTTAGAGTATGCCCTAAATATTGGGGAGGATTTTATTTTATTCCATATGAGATGGAGTTTTGGGTTGGCCATCATAACAGGATTAACAAGAGAATTTTATATCAATTAAATAATGCAGATTGGAAAAAGAACATCTTAGAGCCTTAAATGGTTTAAAAAACATGCAAATTAAGATAGAATCTCGTTCAATGAGAACATCTAAAACCAACAAATAAACATAGTCTTTAATGTCATTTAAGGTAATCAACCATAGCTATTAACAAAAAAAATACGTTTCCTGTAAACGATAAGATAATTGCCACTGAGGTAATGGTTATTGATGAAAAGGGTAAAAAAATTGGCTTAACAAAACTGGAAGATGCTATTCAAAAAGCTAAGGATAAAGAACTTGATTTAGTTCAGGTATCTCCAAGAGATTCCAACCCAATTGTATGTAAATTGATGGATTATGGTAAACATATCTTTACCAAGAAAAAAAATATCTCTTCCTCAAAGAAAAAGGCAAAACGAACCAGCCTCAAAGAAATAAAGTTTAGACCTTCAACAGATGTAGGGGATTATCTAATTAAATTAAAAAAGATAAAAAGCTTTATTCTTAGTGGAGATAAGACTAAAATAAGTGTCCGATTTAGGGGTAGAGAGATTTTAAATAGTAATATGGGTCTTGAGCTGCTAGCTAAAGTGAAAGATGATTTGTGTGAAATTGCGCAAGTTGATCAAGAGCCTTCACTAGAGGGAAGGCAGTTACTGATGGTTCTTTCACCACGTAAGAAAAAATAAAAGATATATTAACAATGGGATATAAGTTAAAAACACATTCAGGAGCGTCTAAGCGTTTTAAAAGAACTGGTAGTTCTATTAAATCTAAGAGTGCAAATAGAAATCATATATTGACAAAACAAAGCACTAAAAGGAAAAGACATAATAGAGGATTGAATAAATTAAAGGGGACTGTTCTTAAAATGGCCTCTAAACTAATTAATACATAATATGCCAAGAGTAACAAAGTCAGTAACAGCAAAAGCTAGACATAAAAAAGTGCTTAAAAATGCTAAAGGAAGCTATGGAGCTAGAAGTAGACTATTTAAAACAGCAAAACAATCAAATATAAAGGCATTGCAATATTCTTTTAGAGATAGAAAGAACAGAAAGAGAAATTTTAGATCGCTCTGGATTGCAAGAATAAATGCTGCTTCGCGTAATCTTGATGTTTCATACTCAAAACTTGTCAACTCAATGAACGATAAGAATATTAGGCTGAACAGAAAAATATTATCTGATATAGCTTGTAATGATTTTTCAACTTTTAAAAAGGTTGTAGATAAAGCAATAAATTAAAAGGTCTTTAAATGTCATCTAGTAAAGACATTAAAATCCTTGATTTTGAAAAAAATGAAGGAACATACCATCCTATAAATAACATGAAAGATTCAATTATGAATCTTTTAACTTCACTTGGTTTTGAAACAATAGATGGACCCGAAATAGAAACCGAAAAGTATAACTTTGATTTGTTAAATATTAAAAAATCTCATCCAGCAAGGCAAATGCATGACACTTTTTATATAAGAAATAAAAAAAATCTTTTAAGGACTCATACTTCGCCAGTCCAGATAAGAGGTATGCTTGAAAAACAACCTCCATTAGCTTTTATTTCTGGTGGCAAAGTTTTCAGAAAAGATGATGATGCAACCCATCTGCCGATGTTTCACCAAATTGAAGGAATGTACATAGATAAAGATGTTAATTTTTCAAATCTAAAGGACCTAATATATAAAATAATATTTAACCTTTTTGGAAAAGATATAAAATTACGTTTTAGACCATCTTATTTTCCTTTCACAGAACCATCTGCTGAGGTAGATATTCTTTCAAAAGAGGGCAAATGGCTTGAGGTCTTAGGATGTGGAATTGTTAACCCAATTGTTCTTGAAAATTGTAAAGTAGATTCAAATATTTACAGCGGACTCGCTTTTGGCTTGGGTATTGAAAGAATTGCGATGTTAAAGCACGGGGTAAATGACATTAGAGATTTTTATAAATCAAATTTAGACTTCCTATCTCAATTTAAATGAAAATAGCATACAGACATTTAGCGAAGTATATAGTTCAAAAACCATCAATAAATGAACTTTCAGAAAAGTTATTTCAATTGGGTCATGAGCATGAAATTCAAAACGATATATATGATATTGAGTTCACTCCAAATAGAGGAGATTGTCTATCAGTTAATGGAATTCTTCGTGATTTAAATGTTTTTTATGATTTGCAATTAGCAAAAGATACCTATCAAAATAATCTTGAACATCTTGATATAAATTTCACTAATGAATGTATAGATGACTGCAACAATATAGCATTTTTAAATATAGAGATTGAGGGTGAAATTGATCAATATAAAGATGATTTGAAGGATTATTTTGATCATTTTGAAACAAAGAAAAATAATTTTTTTACTGATATATCAAACTATTTGGCATATGAAACAGGTCAGCCAACTCATTGTTATGATTTTTCAAAACTTAGCAATGATATTATTTTGAAAGAAATTAATGACGATATTGAATTTGAAACACTTATCGATAAGAAAATTCACTTAACTGGAAATAACTTAGTATTTTTGAATGATTCAGAGATTATCAATTTGGCAGGAGTTATTGGCGGAATCAACACTTGTTGTTCTGAAAATACAAACTCGGTACTTGTAGAATGTGCTTACTTTAACCCAGAAAAAATTATTGGCAAATCTCTTAAATATGATATTAAATCTGATGCAGCTTATAAATTTGAAAGAGGCGTAGATCCTTTATGTCATGAGCAAGTTCTTCGAAGATTTATCAAAATAGTCGAGCAACATACAAAAATTAAATCAGTTAGATATTTTTCAAAACAATTTAAAGACTTCACTCATAAGACTATTCCTTATGAAATAAATATTATTAATGATATAACCGGATTAAAAATAACTAATACTCAGTATGACAATTATTTAAAAAAATTAGGTTTTCAAATAAGTAAAAATGAAATAATAGTTCCTTCATTCA
>Ga0163109_10000558_pt1 | contig 29769 bp, 48 predicted proteins | sample CRUFie1St13metaG_FD_108704 | JGI IMG/M metagenome (GOLD analysis project Ga0163109, IMG submission 108704) | Marine microbial communities from the Costa Rica Dome - CRUD Field 142mm St13 metaG | ecosystem: Environmental > Aquatic > Marine > Oceanic > Photic zone | place: Costa Rica: the Eastern...
ACGTTTCAATAAACTTATACACCACTGCCTTCTTACGTTGTTCGGGCATTGGTGAATGTACTGCTTGTAACAGTTTTGGATATTCTCTATTCAATCTTTTGTTTACTTCTTCTTCACTCATTTCTTTTTGGTCCGTGACTTTGCTTTTTGTTTTATTTGTGCAGGAGTCATTCCGCCTGGACTAAGTTTGTCTAACCTACAAGCAAATAAATGTTTTTTGCCGGTGTTGCTTATAATAACAGGTTGTCCGTGTTCATCTAACTCAATATCAACAACTTTGATAGGAACGTTTTTATAACGTCCTACCATAATTGTATCACCTGCATTAATATCAACAGTAAATTTTTTCATCAGTGAAACGTTGTAGAATCAATAGGATGATCTGTATCATTGAATGGCTTTACATTTTTTTGATTAGGTACAGCGTCTATCATTCTTAAGAACGATTCGTCGTCTAACACAGTTTTATATAGACGTACTGCAATTGCCATCATTGATCCAGCACACGCTAAAGGATCCTTTCCTTCTGCCATTTGCCTTAACAATAGTTCAAAATATTCACCGTAGACTTTTTCTAATTCTGGGTCCATTAAATTTTCTCTCCTGCTTTGAATCCTCTAAAACGCAAGAACCTCGGGAAACGTAAACTGTAAGTGCCGTCTTGGTTTTGCGTAATAGCATCTGCTCTTACTTCAACTACTTGACCAGGGATATTATCGCGACCAGCCCAAAACTCATCACGATTAGCATCAGTGAAACCACTCCCAACATTAACATTAATTTGCTTTCCGTCATCAAGTCCTTCACAAACGAATGCACCAAGTTTACCGACATTCCTGCCTGTTCCTTCTTCGACATTTTTAACCTCCAGTGAAACCTCAATAAAAGGTTTCATTTTAAGCCACGAAGTCGATCTCTTACACTGATACACACTATCAATGTCTTTAATCATTATACCTTCGTAACCTTCTTCAACCATTTTCTTATTATAGTCTTTGAATTCTACTTCACCTACTAATGTATCAAGGTCAACTTCTGTTTGTGGAACAATCTCAACACAGCCTGTGTCAGTAAAGATCTTTTCAAAAGTTTTAAGCATATTGCTTCTACGTCTTTGTCCTTGTACACTTTCGCCTTGTTTCCATTCTACTAGCGGAATGATATCAAATAATGCAAGTTTCGCATCTTGTGCTTGTACATTTGATTTTCTATGTACTTGCTTCATTAGGTCCTGAAAACTATCACTTACAACCTCACCGTCAAGAACATATGAACGTCCAATTTCATCCATATAGTTTTCTAGTGCAGTTGTAATGTGAGTAAAGTTTTCAAGTACCTTACCGTTCCTTGTATATTGTGTAACGGTTCTACTTTCATAGTCCACGACTGTAATGCATCTAACGCCATCTAGTTTTGGCTCTAGTAGTTTTTTACCTTTTACCTTCTTTTCGTGGTTGGCACTGTCGTGTGCTAACATACACTCAAACACAGGAACTTTATAGTTTTCCAGTTTTAGTTTCTTTGCAATCTTATTAACTGTCTTTTCACTTACACCACAACGTAGATCCTTTATAAGGATACGTCTATACCAACCATTCCACTGATCTATTGTTGCAACACTCATTGCAAGTTCGATTGCTTCTTTGGCAGCATTACCTGTAAGTTTTCTCTTATGTAAACTATCTGCTAATTCTGTAAATGGTTTCCAAGCAAGACCTTGTCCGTCAACAGTTGCTTCTGGAACTTGCTTTACACCAAACGTATGCAATTTATCTAGTGTCCATTTAACACCCTCGAAAAACTCATCTAGTCCTTCGTTCATTGCTTCTTCTATAATTGCTTCTTTTGCAAGTCTTGAATTGTCTGCTTCAAGTCTGCTAATAATTTCTTGCGGTTGTGTTCTCATACTCATATTATATACCCTCCGGAGCAGTTATGTCAAATGCATATTGATCCCAGGGCTCTGTTTCTGTAGCCTTAAGTTTGGATACTTGTACTTTACATTTTGGATTAATAACTTTTTCTAAACCTTGCTTGATAATATTAACATCAAGTTTGCTGTTGGTATCAGCCCATAGTGTACCATACTCAAACCACACAGGTGGAGGAGTTTTTTGATTAGTTTTAAAGTTATCTATGATCGAGTTGATCGCTGTAGTTTCTAAACCCATATTGTTGCCTTTCTGTTTGCCTAATTATTAATATAATTATAGCAAAACTAACTGAATTTGTCAACCACTTTATTTAAAAATTATGTGATATCCTGGAGCATTTCGGTTTGGAGCATTGGTTGCTGCGTGATATTGAAATCCAAAATGCAAGTCTGAGAATGCTTTTTTGATTAGATCTAGTGTTCCGTCTTTATTGATAGTGATTTTGGCAGCATAAGCACCTTTGTTACGCATTATGTCTGTCATAAGTTTTTCCATATCTTCTGCGTCTTTGCCACCTTTTCCGTAAAGGCTGTTCATACTCACACCTAATAGATATGCAATGTTTTTACTTGCTTCTGATACAAAATCCTTTTTGTATAGATTAAACCCTGTTCTAACTTCTTTTTTCTTTTCTCTTGCAGCACCATCTGTTTCGTCAAAGTTTATATAATTCACATAGTCTGCAGGCAAACCAATTGGTTGTATTTTAAACTTGCCGTTTTTTAATTCTTTACCGTATCCACTTGCGATGCTAATAGGTTTGATTGCTTCTAGCCAAGCCTTGTATTGTTCTTCAGGACTTTCTAAGTTTGCAAGTTTTTTATCGTAATAATTTTGAATCGCTTTTACAAGTTCGGAATAATTTTTAGGAGCCGCACCAAGAAGTTGCTGTATCTCTTCTGCTTCTTTAGTAGGTACACTAAACGCTCCAAAGATTAAATTATCATTTACTTTGCCTGTAAATCTTTCGCCCGACTTTTTAGTTCGCTGGCTGTTTACAAGTTGGAATAACTTTTTACGTCTTTCATCAGTTTCGCCATCTATTGTTTCTTGATAAGCATCAATCATATCTCCGATGCTATCCATACCGTTGCCGCTACCAGATAAACTTTTAACTGCAACAGGCTGACTGCCTACTGTAACATCTATCATTGCTTCGTTACTATCACTTGGAAAACTTATTGCTTGGCTTTCTTGTTTAGCAAGTTGAATAGGTGTTAGTATTTCTCCGAAGTCTTTTGATAGGTTATTAAAACTTGTTTTGTTTGCAGATATGTAAGCCATAAGTTCATCATCTACACTATCTCGTTTACCTAATGCAACTTCAACTAATTGTATAAGTGCTGTCTTTAATTGTTCGTCCTTATAAGATTCTAATTTAGAAATAGTTGCTGACGCAAGTGCGTCTGCATTTGGAAATTCTTGTCCACCGAACCCTAGTCTATCAGGAGTCAACTGTTTGTCTGCAACAAGGATAGCACCTCCTGATTCGCCTTCCTTTTCTGTATCTTGATTGAATACTATAGGAGCAACTCTTTCTTCGTCTCCATCTTTCAATATAAACAATTTTCTAATAAATTGCGCCTTGCCTGATAAATCTGCAAGGATCATTTTATCTACAGGATCAGTAGGATCTAACATTTGGTCCATCTGATTTATTTCGTCTGCTACCTCAGAGTATGGTGCATATAAAACTCTTACGTGAGGAGGTTTAGTTCCTTTACGCTCTGCTTTGGATTTAGGATATTCTTTTTTAATAATACTATCTATTTGTGATGCTAATTTGTCTAGATCGGCATTACTAGCATAAGTCCTTGCTGCAAGTTCTTTGTCTTGTGTTACTAAGCCTCTTTTGTCAATATACACGGGCTCTGCACTTACTCTAGTTGCCATTTCTTTTATTTCAAACCATCTCATAGTACTATTTATTCTATCCATTATAGAGCCAATAAACTTGACTGTCAAGCAAAAATGTTATAAAATACTTGTATGAAAATATTAGTTACTGGAGGACTAGGATTAATTGGCCATAATGTGGTGCAAAAACTAGTCAAATTACAACACGAAGTATTCATTATAGATAATAGTACAAATTACGGGTTTATTCCTGTAAAACAGTTAAGTTATCTAATATCTGAACGCCAAAAAAAGATTCCGGGTGTGTTTACATACCAAACTGACCTAGCAGATATAGAATCCGTTGAAAGAATAATTGATAATATTAAACCTGATACAGTAATACATCTTGCTAGTTTCCCAAGACAAAAAGTAGTTAATGCAAATCCTGTACTTGCATCGACTGTAATGAGCACAGCATTACTTAATTTATTAGAGTGTTGCAAAAAATACAGCATACCAAGATTCATTTACACTTCGAGCAGTATGGTATATGGTGACTTTGAAGATTATGTTACTGAAGATGCCATATGCAAACCAAAAGGTCAATATGCAATTATGAAACTTGCAGGCGAGTGGCTTATAAAAGATTATGCTAAATTTGGAATAGGATATACTATTTTGCGTCCTAGTGCAGTCTACGGTCCACTTGATGTAGAAGATAGAGTTATTTCAAAGTTTTTGCTTACAGCGATGCGTAATGAATGTCTTAAAGTAAATGGTAAGAATGAAACACTTGATTTTACATATGTTGACGATGCTGCTGAAGGGATAGTTCAGGCATCTATTTCTGAAAATACAATTGATAAAACTTATAATATAACAAAAAGTCATAGCACTACGCTATATCAAGCAGCACTATTGGCTTTGAATATTGTAGGACAAGGTGAAATAGAAGTACGAGAAAAGGACGAAGACTTTCCGAGTCGTGGCGCATTAGATATTACAAAAGCAAAACAAGATTTTGGTTTTGATCCTAAGGTGGATGTATCAGAAGGGTTTAAAATTTACTACGAATGGTTAAAAAATGACCCTTACTGGCAAAGTTCACTTATTGACAAATCATAGATGACATACTATAATTAATTATATTAACAACAAGGAAGAAAAGATGGCACTAGTACCAATGGTAGTAGAATCTACACAAAAAGGCGAAAGAGCTTTTGACATTTATAGTAGACTACTCAAAGACAGAATTATTATGCTTAATGGTCCTGTAGAAGATCATATGGCAAATCTTATCGTAGCACAGTTATTGTTTTTAGAAAGTGAAAACACAGAAAAACAAATCAGTTTGTTTATCAACAGCCCAGGCGGAGTTGTAACTTCTGGAATGAGCATCTATGACACAATGCAATTTATCAAACCTGATGTAGCAACGTATGTACTTGGACAAGCCTGCTCGATGGGTTCCTTGTTGGCTCAGGCAGGTGCACCTGGTAAAAGATTTATGCTACCTAATGCAAGGCATATGATCCATCAACCAAGTGGCGGTGCAAGAGGCCAAGCAACTGATATGGAAATTCAAGTAGAAGAAATTCTTAAAATTAAAAAGAACCTAACTGAAATCTATGTCAAGCATAATTCCAAAGGCAAAGATTACGATACACTTGCTGCTGATATGGAGCGTGATAAATTTATGAGTGCTGAAGAAGCTCTTGAGTATGGTCTGATTGACAAAGTTATAGAGAAACGTCCTTAATGAAAAATATTTTACAACAAGGTAAAGTTGATTATGATTGGGGTTACGAAGTAGCGTGGGCTTCAAACGAATCCTATACAGGTAAGTTACTGGTCTTTCCTAAAGCAGGAAACGCTACTCCTTTTTTACAACACAAAGTTAGACGTAAAAGTTTGTTTGTTAATGCAGGACAGATAAAACTAAAATTTATTGATGTAGTCACAGGTGTAACGAGAGAAGGTATTCTAGAAGAAGGGAAGACAGCAGACATTGCTGAAATGAGTCCACATAGTTTAGAAGCTCTAGTTGATAATACTGTTGTGTTTGAAGTAGGATCAGCACATTACGGAGAAGATAACTTCTTTCTCTCGCCTAATAATACTGCAAAATCTTAATCGTGTGATTCAAATACTGTTTTAAGAGCAACAATTAAATCTTCAATCATTCCGTCGTTATGATATGGTGTAGGTGCAAACCTTAGACGTTCTGTACCTTCTTCAACTGTAGGATAGTTAATTGGCTGTACGTATATACTGTGTTCATTTAGAAGTTCATCACTCATAGATTTACATTTTTTAGCATCGCCTATCTGTACTGGTACAATATGTGTTGTTGCACATTCCATTACATCAATGCCATTCTTACGCAATCTATGTTTTAACTTTCTAGCACGTTCTTGATGTTTTTCTCTTAGTTCATTGTGTTCTTTTAGATATTTTATCGCAGCCATTGCACCGGCGCAAGTAACAGGACTCATTGAAGTTGTAAAAATAAAGCCGGAGGAGATACTGCGAATAGCATCAATTACTTCAGCATCAGCAGCAATGTATCCGCCCTGTGTGCCAAATGCTTTTCCTAGAGTTCCATTGATTATATCAATTCGGTTTTGTAGCCCTAATTTTTCAGTCCAGCCTCCTCCGTGTTCGCCGTACAAACCTACAGCGTGAACTTCATCAATGTAAGTAATTGCTCTGTATTTGTCAGCAAGATTACAAATTTCTTCCATAGGAGATACATCTCCATCCATACTATAAACTGATTCAAACACTATACAGGGTGTCTGGCCAGCCAAAGTTGCTGACGCAAGTAATTCTTCTAATTGTTCTAAATCATTATGCTGCCAAATTAACTTAGGTGCCTTGCTGTGAATTATTCCTTGTATTAGAGAAGCGTGATTTTTACTGTCTGATAAAAATACAATGTTAGGAATAATCTTTGCTAGGGAAATAAGACTCCATTCATTAGCAACATAAGCACTTGTGAATAACAATGCTCTTGATTTATTATGCAATGTTGCTATTTCGTGTTCTAGTGCTACGTGATAATGACTGGTTCCACCTATATTTCGTGTGCCACCTGATCCACTACCTGTTTGATCTAGTGCTGTGTGCATTGCATCTATAACAACTTTGTGCTGCCCCATACCTAAATAATCATTTGAGCACCAATTTGTTATATTTTTAATATTGTATGGACCGTACCATATTGCATTAGGAAAGTCTCCTTTCTCTCTTACAATATCGTTGAATACTCTGTATCTACCGCTATCTTTTAGATTTTTTAGTAGATCGTTTACTGGCTTCTTGTCTATCATTTGTATACTTTGTTTGAGGATTTTCTATATATGTTGGCTGCCCAAAATGATTATGATAGTGATATATGCCCTGTTTGGCCAGTTCTTCCTCATATTGACCTAACTCTCTCCACCATTTTGTTAACAGTTTGAACATATTGTATTTAACATAAATATATACACAGGAGAACAAACTATGGCAGCGAACGGTATATCAACACTTGCACTAAAACGCACTAGACAAGATCAAAAACTCACACTAGCCAATGCAGATAGAGTAGCTCGTAATGCTGTAGAAGCAGGCCGTTATACCGACGTAACGGCAGATGCCACACAACTTCCTACAAGATATCACCCTTCGGACAATAACGGAGCATTAGTTGATAATGCCAACACAGGCGGCCTAAAAGAAGGGCGTCCTTACGCTACGTAATAAATACATTCATAATTAACAACAAGGAGTGTATGTGGCTTTCTTAGTACATAACTTACCACCCGTTGAAGTATACGTAAAGAAAGAATATCTTTATGACCATCAAAAAGGTCACGGGGAACTCACTCCTGGTATTTGGATCAGTATTAGAAGTATACAAACTAAAGCACTTTACATAGAAACACTGCTTACAGAATACGGTGCGCTATACGACAAACTACCTATAAGTGCATTTGTATGGAAAGAAGATTATGATAAGGATAATCAACTTCCTTTAGATACATTGCAAATATGGGACTGCTTTGACTATGACATCACAGTAATTAAAAAACCAATGTTGTGTGACTGCGAATTCTTTGGCAAAGATAAAAATATGCACAAAGGCGAATATATGTTCACACTAGATACTTGTCATAGGGATAATAATACACTAGATACAAACTTTTCTGAACACGATCCAGAACATAAATCATTTAACTTTATAAAATTAGATAACGGTCAATTTGCAGCACAACCTAACAATAGAGTAATATTTACAGACCAAAGTCTAGTTCATCCTGAACGTAAAATGCCTGACTTTAAAGTATGCACCCAAAACTACACAGTTGAAAATACTCCTAAATGGAGTGTAGGACATACTGATGAGTGGGCATATAAAACAAAGGAAGAAGAGAGTGGTTCCGAGTAAAAAGGAAGCACACAGACTTTTTTGGATTGTTAAGGGACACTTAAACGCTACAGAATCTTGTATTTTTGATTGTTATGATAGTTATTATAAACGTGTTTGGTATATGGAAGAATCATATTTAAGAGAAGAAGGATTCGAAGAAGCATACGCAAAACTATTAGAGAAGAAAGGATGATCAAATGTCTAAATGTTTTCACTTGGCGATCGAAGGGGGCGATCTCAAAACCACACTCCCGTTTTACACACATATCTTAGGTTGCGAATTAGGCCCTGCTGAAGAAGGCAAGTGGCAAGATATCGACTTCTGGGGCAATGAATTAACACTACACCAAACTACTCCTCGACAAGGCAAAGGTCCTGAAAGAGAAAGGCACAGTGTTGATATGGGCGAAGTTTGTGTGCCACACTTTGGAATACACTTGCCTTGGGATGCCTACTCTATAGTAAAAGAAAGTGTACAAAATCATCAGGGATTCTTAGATAGTCCGTACATTAGATTTGAAGGCAAAGATACACAGCAAGAAACATTCTTTGTTGAAGATCCTAATTATAATGTACTGGAGATCAAGAGCATACAAGGTACTTACTACAGCAAGAATCAATAAATACATACATTATAAAGGAGCGAATAATGTATGAATATAGAGCCCACGTCATCAAAGTAATCGATGGTGACACTGTAGATGTAGATATCGATTTAGGTTTTGGAGTAATGCTTAAGGACGAAAGAGTCCGTATTATGGGAATTGATACTCCTGAGTCAAGAACAAGAGATAAAGTAGAAGATCTGTTTGGCGAGGCTGCAAAAGCAAGAGTAGCACAATTACTTTCTAAAGATGTTGTTCTAAAAACACAGATAAACAAAAACGGAGAAGATATGAAAGGTAAGTTTGGACGTATCTTAGGTGATTTTGTTATAGGTGAAAAAATGCTAACAGACATTCTAATTGAAGAAGGACACGCAGTAGCATATTTCGGTGGAAGTAAAGAAGAAATTGCTATGAAACACTTGGCAAATAGAGAAAAACTCTTACGTGAAGGCTACATCAGCAGAGAATCCTACGATCAGGCTGTAGAAGAGATGAAAAAATAGTACTAAATACTACTGAGAGGTACACCGTAATGCTGAAGTTAGCAACACTAATCGCTGTGCTGACTTTAGGTATAATCGCACCCAGTCACGCACAAGAACAACCGCTAGAAGAGCCTTGGCAATTGTTGCCAGTTTATATCAATTGTCACACTAATGAAGTTGTTGAAAATGTTCTAAAGAAATATGAGGAAGTTCCATTTGCACAAGGAAAAGGAAGTTTGATTGTGCCTGGAAATAGATTATATGATGGACAGATGCAGATGTACGTTCATCCAGATGGTAAGTCCTATACAATAGCAATAACTCTTACAGAACAATATAAATGTATAGTAGTAATGGGCAAAGATTTCACACCTTGGTTCCAAGATAATAAGTTATAGTACAGCATAAATAGTGTAGTATAACAGGGAGCGAGTAATGATATCAGATTTGTCTTTTAAAGAACGTTCTGTTCTTTTTGCTAAACTATCTCAAATAGCATATATGGCCGAAAAAGCCGCAACTAAACAAGCAAAGTCTATGGGTTTCACAACTGTAGAATTTTATAACATAGACGGTGCTCAAGCATATAGATTTATGAACAAGCACGATCTTGTAATTGCGTGTAGAGGAACAGAGCCAACAGAATTTAATGATATCAAAGCAGACCTTAAAGCAATGCCTGTGATTGCTGAAACTGTGTCAAGAGTACACAGAGGCTTTAAAGCAGAAGTAGATGAGTTATGGCCTTTAGTATTAGAAGATCTACAACGAAAAGTTAACGACAAAAAGAAGATATGGTTTTGTGGACATAGCCTAGGAGCAGCAATGGCAACTATTATGGCAAGCCGCTGTCATCTATATCCAAGTGTAGAACCAGTACAAGAATTATACACATACGGATCACCTAGAGTAGGATGGAAAGCCTACTGCAACAGTTTAGGGGTCACACATCATCGTTGGGTAAACAACAACGACATAGTTACTAGTGTTCCACTTGTCATTATGGGATATAGACATCACGGACAAGAACATTATCTTAATGCCTATGGCCTTAAGCGAAACCCAACTGGCTGGCAGAGAGTAAAGGATAAACTGCGTGGTATCTGGATGGGATGGAAAGCAGGTAAGATTGATAGTTTTTCAGATCACAATATTGGTGATTACATCAAACATATAGAAAACGTAGAAGCGTAAACTATTTTTTAATTAATTCGTAAATTTCTTTCCAGTTTTTTACTTTTGTTATCTTATCGTTCTTAAACTTTAAGTTATGGCCGTGTTCTATAAGTATAGGACTTAGACCAGCACGTAATCCTGCTTCAGCATTTTCTGGTTTGTCTTCAATCCACCAACAGCCTGTATTTGCATATTCTGCTAATGCTTCGTCTTTGTCGTCGCCTGTGCCTAATATAACAAACTTTTGGAATGCTGTCTTGCCAAAAAGTTTACGTAAATTCATCTTACGTAATTTTCCTGCATTTTTATCTTCGCTTAAACTTGTGATGCAGTGAAAAACATAACCGTGTTCTTCGTGCAATCTTTTTACATAAAACATTGCATCACGTAGTGCCGGTAGGAATCCAATGTGTGCTGAGTTGTTAAATATCTTAATAAGTTTTTTAACTTGTTCTTTTGAGATACCATATCGTTCACCCATCTCATATACAAACTGATAGCCTTTAACTCTTTCAAAGCCTTGTTCGCCCATCCAAACATTAAAAGCCCATTCCCAATCTAATAAGACACCATCAGCATCTACTAAAATTACTTTGTCTTTCATTTAAACCAACTTTACTATAATATATATTTGCAAACCTAAAACAATAATCGGAACAATAGTTCTCACTAATTCCATAGTATGATTGAACTCATCTAATTTTCTTTCAAGTTTATTTCTCTTATTCTTCATACCTGTATTATACAACCAACAATTTAAATTGTCAATAAAAAAGGGCAATTAAATATTTCAATAAGACTCAAAATATCTAACTACCCTTTTCTTATTCTTTTATTGGATTTTCTGATCGCTATGCGTACTTTCTATAATTCTTCATTCCTATATTAGGAAGTTTTATATCGATACTACCAATTACTTTCCAGTATTGTTTATGAAGTTATAGAACTTCTCAGCAGTTTCAAGTACGTGATCTACACCAGGAATCTCTGGCATACCAACAGTTGAAACAAATTCGCCACTGTTAGGATCTCTCTTGGTTGAAGTTTCAAAACCTAACCACTTTTGAGAGTATTCAAACTCTGACCATTGCTTCGCCATATCTAATACTTGAGTACGAATTTCGTAACCATTTTTATTAAACTGTACTTTTGGTAATGATTCACGCACAGACTGTGCTAGTTGTTCAGCACCTTTTTCGATGCCTTCTTTGAATGTCTTATTCATTTTATTCTCCTTGTGTGTTTGTGTGTTTTGTTACCTACTGTAACTTTAGTAATGTAACACTATTATTTATCATTGTCAACGCACTTAATAAATTTTTTTTAACCAAAACCGACTCTTACGGCACCTTAAACCATTTATGGTATTATTATTTCCGATATACCTTACCTAAATATTATCACTAATCATTACAAGGTTAGTCAAAAAAGGAGGATGGCATAATGGACATTCTTAACAAAGTGAAGACTTGGGCAGGTGCCTTAACGGAAGTAGGTGTAAGTTTACTTTCATTAGGTATTATTCTTGAAGTCTTGTTCAACGGACAGAACATTCCGTTCTGGCCAAACATCAACATAATTGCTAACATTCAAAATATTGTTGCAGGATTTTCTGCACAAGGTTTAGTTGGCCTTGTTGCTGTATGGGTTTTATATTCAATCTACAATCGTAAATAATATATAGACTCAACTTAGTAAAGTTGTAGGGGAGTCATCTTGACGGGCGGCTCCCCTGCATTTTTTTTAGAAACTTATTTCTTTGGTTTTGGATTAGAAAGATAATCTGCTTCTTCGTCTGTATAAGGCATCCAATTAAGTGTGTTCATAACAGTCTCCTTACAAAATGTAATGGATGTTACCAAGTAGAATTGCTCCTACCATAATAAGCATCATAATTGTCATTGGAATTAATCCGTGTAAAATAAAACCTTTCATTACGCTGCCTTCCCTTTCCAAGTTGCCACAGTCTTTCCTCTCATATAATGTTTTGCAGGATCATATGAAGATTTAATGTCGTGCCATTTTTCTAAACGTACAATTGCTGCTGAACGTTTATTTGATAATTTTGCTTTTTCAAGCATAAGTTTTTCTGCTTCTCTGTAATGTCCTTGAGTAGCAAGTTGTGACGCTGCTCTTGCATACCCTGCCATTTCACAAAAGTTTTTTAGTCTCTGCCAAATTAACATTTTAATATACTCCTCTGTGTGTGCTAATATCTATTAATGCGGTAGGTGTCTTTGTAACCGAACGGACCGACATTGATCTGCCTGCGATCCAGTTTCCTGATACGTTGTTCCAAATCAAAATGGTCAACAGCAGCAGACAAATACTGCTCCTCCCAAGATTTTGATTTGAAGATTTTTTTAATAAACTTCCAGAGTTGCATTTAAGCGGCCTCCTTTAGTCTTTTAGCCAGTTCCTCAGATGGTAGATTCATTTCTGACCAACTAGGTGCACGACCGTCGTGTGTTAACATAAAGTTATAGGCGAAGCGCCAATCTTTCTTATATTCAGTTTGGGCCCAAGTCAAAAGATCGTTGCGGTGACGTGTAGTCATTCCGCTATTCATCCAAGACATCAGGCCACTTATTAAGTGTGCCATAGTTTTCTCCTTCGATGTATGGATGCTTAAGGACAGCAATACCCCGGAACTTCCCCGGCGGTGCAATAGGTCTTTTCCTATCGTCAATCACTTGTAAGGCGTGGATTACGCCCTGGTCTCTCCCAGTGTATGTGTGTGTTGTAGTTGTCAGGCCTTACTGGAACGTAAGGGCTTTGCACTGCAACATTGTTATTTATATAATAGTGCAGTATTACTGCCCTATTTAGAGCAAGATTTGGTTGTTTTTTAAGCATAACACTCGTGCTATTTTTGCATAAGTGCGTCAACTACAGGTTGACAAGAATAATCTAGTCGTGTATAGTTTGAACATAAAAAGGTTAAATAACATATAATACGTTGGTAACATTAAATGAAATTTAAAACACGAACAATTTTACAAGAACTTAATAGCATTGCTGAAAGACGTGACACAGAGGCACTTATTCAAAGCAGGGCAAAGAACATTATTGAAAGTGCTGTTAATCTAATTGCCAGCATTCATAAAAATTATCCTGCTGAAACTGCGCTTGATTTGGAGCGTAGATTCATCAATAGCATTAAAGGACAAGACAGCAGTAAATTTACTCGTGGTATTAAAAAGATAGTAGAGGATAAAAGGAACAATAAAGATGTCAGGTAATGAACTACTAAATGAAGGTGGTAACATTTTTAAGACTCCAGAAGGAGAACCTGCTACTGTCAGAATCAATCAAGCAGATGTAGTTCCTACATTACAATGGCTTGAAGGTATTGTTGATCTAGAACTAACAGACAATATGTTAGGCACAACCGGTAAAAAATCTACAAGCGGAGACTTAGATGTTGCAGTTGATTCTGCAAAAATGTCAAAAGGAGATCTTGAATCTAAACTAGCAGACTATGTAAACAAAAATCACGAAGGTGAAGATACTAAACAATGGATCAGAAAATCAGGCATTTCTGTACATTTCAAAACTCCTATCAAAGGCGATCCTGCAAATGGTTTTGTTCAAACTGACTTGATGTTTGGAGACCCTGAATGGATGAAGTTTAGCCTACAGGGAAGCGGTGAAGGTAGTCAGTACAAAGGTACACATAGACATATTTTGCTTTCCAGCATAGCAAAAACGAAAGGGTTAAAATGGTCACCAAACAATGGATTATTAGATAGAGAAACTAATGAATTAGTTACGAAAGATCCTAATCAAATTGCAAAGCAATTGTTAGGACAATCAGCAACTCCTTCAACGATGGAATCAGTTGAATCAATTGTAAAGTACGTGATGAAACTTCCTAACTATGAAGAACTAGTTGCAGACGCAAGAGAAACATTCGAAAAGGACGGTCTTGAATTACCTAAAGCAGGTAAAGTTGAATCTTATCAACCTGGAAGTATAGGTTGGATGCGCTCAATGATCGATGTAGTTTCTCGATGAGATTGAAAGAATTTGATATAAGATATAGTGCATTTGATAAAGTAGGTAAGATGCACAAGATAGGAGATGTATACGGTAAAAAGAACTTAAAAGTTCCACACGCAAAATACGTAGACAAAACTAACAAACAAAAGAAGTTACTTAAAAAATGAGAGCATTTGAATTTTTAACTGAAGCAAAGAAAGTAGGAAGAGAATTTAACCATCTTGAAGATATGGTTTTTACAAATCCTGATGACGGTGCTAAACGTGCAGTTAGTATTTTAAAAAGTATGGAACAAGATGCTTCAGATGTTGCTATTAAATGGGATGGCAATCCTACTGTGTATTGGGGTAGAGATGATGACGGTACATTTAGATTAGTAGGTAAAAATAATTGGGGCAGAGAAGAAGGCAAGTCTAGCAGTGCTGATGAATTAGAAAAATTTATTAACAGTAGAGGCAAGGGCGAAGACTGGAGACCTAAGTTTGCAAAAGATATGGCAAGCCTATGGCCAATATTCGAAGCAGCAACACCTGCAGATTATAGAGGATATGTTTACGGTGACTTATTATATCATCCTGGTAAGCCATATCAAGGCAGTGACGGCGCAGTTAGTTTTACTCCTAATCAAACAACCTATAATGTTAAAGTAGAAAGTGATATTGGAAGACGTATTGCCAAAAGCAAAGTTGCAGTTGCCGCACATAATACCTACGAATATTTTGGAGATAAAAACGGTACTCCAATAGACAATGTAAAACAATTTAATGGTACTGGTGATCTTGTTGTTCTTGGACAGCAGTATGTAAGTAAGGCTCCTGCTGTGAATGCGGATAACTTAGGCAACATTGAAAGTGTTGCAAACAGATCACAAAAGAAAATTGCAGACTTCTTTAAACCTGTACAAGGACTTAGTGATTTAAGTGAAATATTCTACACGTTTGTAAATCAAATGAGTCGTGCTAAAAAACTTAGCGAACTTACACCTGACAGTTTTACTAATTGGCTTCAAAATTCTAAGGTTTCTGCAAGAAAACAAGAAAAGATTATAAGTATGATAGAGCAACAAAGAAGCACAGTTGTAGATATATTCTATCTTATTGCTGAACTAATGAAAGCAAAGAATGAAGTAATTGCTGAACTAGATAAAGCAGAAGGCGATGTTGTTGCTACTACAGGCGGTAAAGCAGGCGGCGAAGGGTACGTTAAAACTAAAGATAAAGTTAAACTTGTACCTAGAGACCGTTGGACACCTTTTAGAAGCGACTAAAACCGTCAAAATCACCTAAAAACCTACCATTAACCACGAAAAAACCTATTTCGGATAAATACATTTGCTAACAAAAATAGCGGCTCCGGAGAGGAGTTAACATTATAGAGGAGAAACATAATGGCTGATTTAAGTTCATTTAATCAAACATACAGTAACGCTGGCGCAGGTGTTGCTACATTGTCCGACAACTATCAAAAGCACTCTAAAACATCTGGTTTAGGTGGTAAGATTTATGTTGTTAAACTTGCATTAACAAATATGACTGATGCAAACGTAAACACAATTGCTAAAGGTATCGAAGCAGGTAACGTAAACGCTACTGACGATGCTGGAACAATTGTTGGAATGGGAACAGCAGACGGTGCTGCTTTTGAAAGCGGTGCTACAGACGTATTGTTCTTACACGTTCAAACAACTGGAACAATTACAGCAGACGGCTCAAACGCTTATGGCGTAACTGGTGCAGTAACTACAATCGAAAACATTGTAGAACCAAAACTGTAATAAAGTTTTACAACTTTGAAAGGGTGTCAAGAAATTGGCACCCTTTTTTTATGACCACTAAATACTCGCACTATGCCAAGGTATAATATTAAGACTACAGTTGATATCACAGTCACCAATCCAACACGCGATGAAACTGATCAAATTAAAGTTGCTCAACAAGGCAACTTTAACAGTCTTGTGCAAGGAATAGGATTACGTGCTAATATTGATTGGGACACAGATCCTGCTGTAAAAGAAGAAGATGGTGTAAGTTATTGGTATTGGTCATTTAAAGTAGAACAAGATTTTATTTGGACTGTAGACGGTGATGACCTTGCGTTGCTCAATTCTGACTTAAACAATATACCTATTATAAACAATCTTACAAATAGCATAAATCATAAACCTGCTGCATTTAGAACAAGCGGAGATAACAAAAATCTCTGGATTATATCAGCATAATATCTAATACCCATTATTGTTAAATAATTGTATGAAACAGTTATATTACAACACAATTATGATAGGCACTATTTCGACAATGGTATTAGGCTTTCTTACGGCAATAATGGGAGTACACACATCTAACGATCTTTTAACCTACATAGGACTTACATCTATGTGTATAGTTTGTGCGGTGTGGTGGTTTTGGGTTATGTTTGTAATCAAAGAAATGTTTGGTAAGATTGAAAAGGCTACAGGAAAAGTCACAGAAGTAAAAGAAGATTTAGGCGTTATACGCAGAATTCTTAGGCAATTAATCAACTACGATGATAAATAACATTGTAGGCAAAAATTAGGCTATCTAAAAAACACATTAAGGGCAACTCAGAGTTTACTTAATTGACGCAGAGTGCGTTGGTTGTTTTGGAGAATATATAGATGGCTACTAGCCCAACTACCAAGTTAGAAAAAGAAAGTTTAGAAGCACACGTTGATTTGTGCCAAATTCGCTATGAGCAACTAGATAGTAGAATGACTAGACTAGAAGAAAAAGTTGAACACATTCATACTGATATAGTCCACGGACAAAAAGGTTTAACCAAAGTTATCATCGGAACTACAGGCACAGTAATTGCAGCAGTTCTTTCAGTAGTAGTTACAATACTACTCAAGATGTAAGGTTCCAATATTACTTTCATTTAAATAATATGGCTAAGCAAGGCCATTTTTTTATGACTGATGTATCAAAACGTTTCGAATCTCTAGTCAAGAAGACTTATAAGAAGTTTCTTGACCAAGGTACCATTTTGCCTGTTAAAACAGATAAAGGTATACAGGTAGGCAGAGCTCTTATTGTAAGCAAAGGTGCATATAAAGATATAGTTGTGCGTAACAGGGTGTTATATGCTGACATCGCCCTTAACGCTGTAGCAATAAAAATAGCAAATTTAGTGGCTTGGAATGAACGTGAGAGCGAACAGGCTAGTTTGTACGATCTCGATGGCAAATACAGCAAATATTTCAATGATAGCAAGATATTTTTGCATCATTACCATATGGCAGTAAATACAAACAATGAAGCAAGGGCTGAAATTATGTGGATTCGCTATGAAGACGCTAAAGAAAAGGCTATTTCCATAAAAGAAAAAGCAGAGCAAATGTTAAAGTTTGCATAAATATATTATACAATCTGGGAAGGGTACAATGAAAACAGAAGATTTATTTTACAAAAGTGCAGATCAGATCAATGAATCTATGCACAAAACGTTTGGCAAGAAATTAGACTTGGCAAAATTCAGTGTCGCACAATTAGAAGACGCTCGTAACAAACTAAGAACGCAGATTTCACAAATACGTGAATCAAGCAAATTTAACGAAAACTTGGAAAATGATACATTTCATCAAGCACAGTTTATGTTAAATGCTATAGTTAAAGAACTTTCAGAACGTGAAGAAAATTCAATAAAATCTTTAGAAGTCACAGACATCCCAGAAGAAAGTGACCAAACCCAGGAAGAAACTATGGATAAAGTAACAGAAGGTGAAGTCCAACAGGCAAGTGCTATTGTAACTTCAAAAACAATGGTTGATAAAGTAGGACGTTACATTGAAGAATTATCAGGTATGGAAAATGAAACACTTCTACAACTAGGTGATTCTATCAGAGATGAAATGTCCGCTGAACAATCTAAATCATTTATTGAAACAGCAGCACCTGCAATTGAACAGGCTATTGCAGCATTGAAAACTACACGTGATACTCTTGCTAGTGCAACACGTCAACTTACTGGCGAAGAAGCAGGTGGCGATAATATGCTTGGCGCTGAACCAGAAGAAGGTGGAGCAACTGATATGGCTGCACCAGCAGATGCAGAAGCACCAGCAGAAGAACCGGCAGGTGATGACTTTGCTACAGCAGAACCAGCAGCAGGCGGAATTGAAACTGCTGGACGTGAAAAGCGTGAATCAATAGACTTTGAATCAAGACTGTTAAAAACATTGGCAGGATAGTCAAATGAAACTCAAAGAGTTTTATAACGACTTAGCCTTAGACGAAATTATTCCAGCAACGTCAACTACAACGCCTGCACAAGATCCAGCGGCGGTTGCTCCTAAGCCTACAGGACAAATGGCAACAGATCCTATGAAGGCAGCAGCAGATGCAAAAGCAGCACAGGCACAAGCAGCAGCACAAAAACAAGAACAGATTAAAGCAACACAAGAAGAAATTAAAGCAAAGGAACAAGAGTTAAACGATCTTCGCAAGAAGATGGCAGACCTCCAAAAGATGTAATATGAGATTTAGAGAATTCGCACCAGACACTATGATTGATAGATACATTATTGTATTGAAGAATCTTATTGGTAAGTCTGCCGCAGAAAAACAACCAGCAAAATACAACTGGGCAGCTCTAAATAAAATCCTTAAAAGCAATGACGCTAGTCTTGCAGCAGATTATGAAACATTCAAAGCGATGTATGATACAAATCCTGCAATCCAAAACTTAGTTAAAAATTTTAATGCTGACGGTATAGAATTAAATGTTCCAGGTGCAGAAAAAGATGAACAGCCTGCACAAGATGGTTCAGATAGTCAAGCAGCAGTTGATGCAACAGCAGCCGCAGCAGCACCTCAACAGTTAGCACAACAATAATTGTCCAATCACTATTGACAAAAGTGTGATTGTACTATAATATATACACTTGAGTAAAGGATAAACATATGTATACACCGCCACCGTTCGTTGAAAAATTTCAGTACCATACTCTCAAACAAGTAAACGATCCAGTCAAAAAGAAAAGAGTTTATGTAACTCCGACAAAAGAAAAATTACCAAGTGTTACTACAATCCTTGACAGCACTAAAGATAAAACACATCTAATTGAATGGCGTAAAAGAGTTGGTGAAGAAAAGGCAAGACAAATTACTACCGAAGCCGCAGGAATTGGTACTGCAATGCACGCCAATCTAGAAAGATTCATTTGTGGAATGGAAAGACAACCAGGAAATAATCTTGTGCATATCCAAGCAAACAAAATGGCTGACGTGATAATTGAAAACGGGTTATGTAATGTAGACGAAGTATGGGCTATGGAGCAGAGTTTGTATTTTCCGGGACTTTATTCAGGAACTACAGATTTATGTGGTGTGTTTAAAGGTAATCCTGCAATAATGGATCACAAACAAACTAATAAGCCTAAGAAAGAAGAATGGGTAGAAGATTACAAATTACAACTTGTAGCCTACGCAATGGCACATAATGAAGTATACGGTACAGATATACAAACAGGTGTTGTGTTTATGTGCAGTAGAGACCTTAAATATCAACAATTTGAAGTCACACCGGAAACATTTCCTAAATACCGCGATATGTGGCTCGATAAAGTAGAAGAATACTACAATACTAGTGCTTAACTAGTCAACTCAATCTTCTTCACGCTGATAAATACTTACAAGATACATTAGGAGCAGATTGTGGCTGTTGTACAAATTAGTAAAATTCAAATACGTAGAGGTAAAAAGAACAGTGATTCTGGCGTCCCTCAACTAAGTTCTGCAGAACTTGCTTGGGCTGTAGATACACAAGAACTATTCATTGGTAACGGTTCTGTTGCAGAGGGAGCACCTTACGTTGGAAATACTAAGGTAATTACAGAAAATGATAATATACTTGAACTTGCGTCAAGTTACCAATTTGCATCTGATGATCCATCTATAACATTAAGTGCTAAGAGACCACTATTAGATAAACTAGATGAAATACAAGTTTCAGTTGCTGACTTTGGAGCAGTAGGTGATGGCTCAACAGATAATACTACATTCTTTGAGAATGCATTTACATCTTTGTTTAGAAACAGTGATCCTGATTATAAAAAGGTATTGGTAATTCCTAATGGAACTTACTTGTTTTTAAGTTCACTTAGTGTTCCGTCAAATGCTATTATCAAAGGCGAGACTAGAGACGGTGCAATCCTTAACTTTGATACAAACAGTATTGAATTTGTAACGAGTGAAGGACAGCCAGTAGCATCATTTAACAGTAGTAACAGACCAAATAATATTATTTTTGAAAACTTTACTTTTCAAAGATCATCTGGTGTTATTGATTGTACAGGAATTAGAGATACAAAATTTATTAATGTGAAATTCAAAGGTGAATATGTATTAGGTGCTCCTGTTACAAGTATATCTACTGAGCCTGGTGCAATTGGTTGGTCAAACAATCTTACAGGTATAAAAACAACAGGCTTAACTTTTGATGGTTGTGAGTTTGAAGCAAATAGCGTATGTGTAAAATGTGTACAAACTATTGCTACAGATACAACTGTTGATTTTAATAATTGTAATTTTAAAATTAACTACACAGGCATTTATATCGAAGGTGTCAGTACACAAGTTAATAAATGGACAGTTAGAGATTCTGCTTTTGATGAAATAGCATCTAGTGTTTTCACAAGCACAAATGGTTCTGGAACAAGAATACAAAGATGTAAATTTACTAATTGTGGTAATGGTACAGGTACTTCTGCAAATCCAACAAGTTCGTTTATCTCATTCGGTGAGTATGCTAACAACATTGTACTGAATTGCGAAAGTGATAGACAACAGGCAGCCAACGTTGTTGCTGATGAAACATCGCCTAACATAGCAGAAGTTGAAAATAGTGATAGAACTGAACTTGTAGATAGAAACAGCAGTTTGATTTATCTAACAGACAGTTTTAGACCTATTAGTACATTTGCGGCAACACATAGTTTCATAACTGTTAACTATACTTTACGTTTAGGAGATCATATCCGCACTGGCAAACTAGACATCACTATTGGAGATAGTATGTCCAAGGTTAGTTTGTCGGACGAATACAAATATTCAGATAACGGAATGTCATCTCCAGGTGGTATCGTAATGACTAACTTTGAATTTAAAGTTGAATTGCGTGATAATGATACAGATAGTGGTATAGAGACAGTTGTGTTGTTCTATAAAAACCCAATTGCAACTGGTGCGTTAGGCAATATTTCCTACGACCTAAGTTATGGTGCATAAAAGAAAAATTTTTTTCTTGCTCTATGCGCATTTATCTGTTAAAGTATAAGACTAAGTACAGGACTACGTACGGTTGTGTTCGTAGGCAGTCATAAAAGTGCTAGTTGGTTTTTACTCTGTTACTTTAGGTATCAGAGCGATGTCAACTAAATACCCTGTATAACAAAAAATTGAGAGAAAAGAGGCAATGACAAAAGAGATTTTTATTACAAAGCGTTCCGGCTCTAAGGAAAAACTAGACCTTGACAAAATGCATTTCGTTGTAGAAGAGGCCTGTAAAGGTCTTTCAGGCGTAAGCTCAAGTCAAATTGAAATGAACGCAGACCTTCAGTTTTATGATGGTATGACAACGGATGAAATTCAAGAAATATTAATTAGAAGTGCAAACGATTTGATTAGTTTGGAAAATCCAAACTATCAGTATGCTGCTGCTAGACTTTTACTTTACAGTCTACATAAAAAAGTATATGGAAAATACGAACACCTTTCTCTTTCAAATCTTATTGATGAAAACATTGCCCGCGGTGTGTATGATCCTGCAATTAAAGATGCATATACACAAACTGAACTTAAAAAGATGAACACTTGGTTACGACACGATCGTAATGAAGAATTCACTTATGCTGGTCTGAGACAGGTAGTCGACAAATATTTGTGTCAAGACAGAAGCAATGGTGACATCTTTGAAACACCTCAATTTATGTATATGATGATCGCTGCTACCTTGTTTGCAAATTATCCCAAGGAGACACGTTTATCATACGTGAAAAAATATTATGACGCGACCTCACTATTTAAAATTAACATCCCGACCCCTGTTATGGCAGGAGTCCGTACTCCTATTCGTCAGTTTGCCAGTTGTGTTCTTGTTGATGTGGATGATACTCTTCCTAGTATCTTTAGCTCTAATAGCGCGATCGGTTATTACATTGCTCAAAGGGCAGGAATTGGAATCAACGCAGGGCGTATCAGAGCAATCAACTCAAAAATACGAGGTGGGGAAGTAGCACACACAGGCGTTGTCCCATTTCTTAAAGTATACGAAAGCACAGTAAGAAGTTGTACACAAAATGGTGTGCGTGGCGGAAGTGCAACTACCCATTTCCCTATTTGGCATTTAGAAATTGAAGACATTCTTGTTCTTAAAAACAATAAGGGTACAGAGGATAATAGAGTACGTAAACTAGACTATTCAATCCAAATCAACAAATTATTTTATGAAAGGTTATTGGCTGGTCAAGATATTACTCTTTTCTCGCCACACGATGTTCCAGAAGTTACTACAGCATTTTACTCAGGTGACACTGACAAGTTCCAAGAACTTTACGAAGCGGCTGAACGTAAAACTTCAATTAGAAAGAAAAAAATTAAAGCAATGGACTTGTTTGGCGATATGCTTAAAGAACGTGCTGAAACAGGACGTATCTATATTATGAATATTGATCACGCTAATGCACATAGTTCATTTAAAGATCCGATCTTTATGAGTAACTTATGTCAAGAGATTACACTTCCTACTAAACCTATTCAGCATATTGATGATCAAGAAGGTGAAATTGCTCTTTGTATTCTGAGTGCAATTAATGTTGGTAACATTTCTAAGTTAGAAGATTTAGAAAATCTTTGTGATCTTGCTGTAAGAGCATTAGAAGAAATTATTGATTATCAAGGTTATCCTGTCAAAGCAGCAGAGGTAAGCACCAAAGCAAGACGTTCACTTGGTGTTGGTTATATCGGACTTGCACATTATCTTGCTAAACACAAAGTAAAATATAGCGACAAAGAAGCGTGGAAATTGGTACACGAACTTTCAGAGGCATTTCAATACTATCTTCTTGTTGCAAGTAATGAACTTGCTAAAGAGCGTGGTGCTTGTGAATACTTCAATCGCACTAAATATGCTGACGGTATATTACCTATCGACACATACAAGAAAGATGTCGATGATGTTATAAAGGCGAAACTACAATATGATTGGACTGATCTTCGCAAGGACATTAAGCAGCACGGTTTACGGCACTCAACATTGTCCGCACAGATGCCTTCGGAGAGCAGTTCCGTTGTGTCGAACGCAACAAACGGAATTGAGCCTCCAAGAGCTTTCTTGTCCATTAAGAAGTCGAAGAAAGGGCCTCTTAAACAGGTTGTTCCGCAGTATCAAACTTTAAAAAATAATTACACGTTGCTTTGGGATATGCCAAACAACGAAGGTTATATTAACATTGTCGCTGCAATGCAAAAATTCTTTGATCAGGCCATTAGTGGTAACTGGTCATACAATCCAAAGCATTTTGAAAACAATGAGGTTCCATTAAGTGTAATGATGAAAGATATGTTAACAACTTATAAGATGGGTTGGAAAACCAGTTACTATCAAAACACTTATGACTTCAAAGGTGAAGAAGATCACATCCAGCCTGAAGGTTTGGAGGATACAAAGATTGACACTCACGCTAATGGTGTTACAATGAATGGTGCAGTTAACGGACACGCAAACGGTCACGTCAATGGTGTTAGTGAACCAATTACTGTCGACACTGAAATTGATGGAGAAGAGTGTGAAGCGTGTAACATTTAGGACTTTATGCCAAAGAAAGAGAAAAAGAAATTGAGCAAAACAGTATTCAACAAAAACAAAGTAGACTTCACAAAACAGTTTATGTTTTTTGGAGAGGATCAGAATACTCAAAGATACGATGTCTTTCGCTATCCAGAGTATGATAAACTTAACCAAACTATGTTGGGTTACTTCTGGCGTCCAGAAGAAGTTAGTTTGCAAAAAGATCGTGCAGACTATCAGGACTTCCGTGAAGAACAAAAACATATTTTTACAAGTAATTTAAAATACCAAACACTGTTAGACAGCGTACAAGGACGTGGACCTTGTCTAGCATTTTTACCTTATGTTTCTAATCCAGAATTAGAAAGTTGTATTGTGTGTTGGGACTTCCAAGAAACAATTCACAGTCGTTCTTATACACACATTGTAAAAAATGTTTATGCAAATCCAAGCGAAGTGTTTGATACCATCTTAGAAGATGAACAAATTATTGCACGTGCAGAAAGTGTTACAAAACACTATGATGAATTTAACGATATTGCCAACAACTATTTCTTTCACAAGAAAGGCGATATGTATGAAGTTAAGAAAGCACTTTATAAAGCAATGATGACTGTGAACATTCTTGAAGGCTTACGTTTCTATGTTTCATTTGCTTGTACATTTGCATTTGGCGAACTTAAACTTATGGAAGGTTCAGCAAAAATTATTTCACTAATTGCTCGCGACGAAGCAACACACCTAAACTTATCAACTCATATTCTTAAGCATTGGATGAAAGGTGACGATGATCCAGATTTTGTAAAGATTGCTAAAGAATGTGAAGAAGAAGTTTACGATATGTGGCGTGAGTGTGTTGATGAAGAAAAGCGTTGGGCTGATTATCTTTTTGAAAAAGGATCAATTATCGGACTAAATGCTAATCTTCTTCATTCGTATGTTGAGTTTATAGCAAACAAGCGATTGAAAGCACTTGGACTAAAAACAATTTATGATCGTCCGTTAAACAGCAATCCGTTGCCGTGGACAGATCATTGGTTAAGCAGTTCAGGTCTACAAGTTGCGCCACAAGAAACAGAAGTTGAGTCTTATATTGTAGGAGGCGTTAAACAAGACGTCGAGAAGGATACATTTAAAGGCTTTACTTTATAGGAGTTACTATGTACAAAGCACAATTTAAAAGACATAGCCCATACGAAGGATGGACAACATACGGCACGTATGGTTCTGAACAACAGGCTATTTCGGCGGCTCTTAGTAAAAAGAACGCAGGTGCAATATTAGTACGTGTAATTGATAAAAAAGGTTCAACAGTTTACTCAGGATAAAACTATGATAGAAATATATGGAAAGCCTGCGTGTCCTTATTGCGATCAAGCAAAAAGATTATGCGAACAAAGAGGCTTTGAATTTACCTATAAACAATTAGGTACAGACTTTGATAGAGAAACAATTATGGAAATGTTTCCAGAAGCAAGAACATTCCCTCAAATCAAAGTTTACGGAAAACCTGTAGGCGGATATCAAGAATTCCGTAGTTACATTGAAGATACAGGTTATAATGGAACAGGACACTCATTAGGATAGAATATGTTAGTAGAAACACCTTACAAAACAAATGACGTAGTTTCAGTAAAGTTATCTAGCGGCGAAGAAGTAGTTGGTAGATTGATTGAAGATGCTGACGATACTATTACTTTAAACAAACCTTTGATGTTGTCTATGACACAGAAAGGAATGGGTCTTGCTCCATATATGTTTACTGTAGATCCAGAAAGTCAAATTACTTTTAAAAAAGTAAATACTATTACAATTGTAAAGACTATGGAAACTATGGCTAAACAATATATACAATCAACATCAGGATTAGTAACCTAATGCCAGGAGTGGTGAGAGTAGGACAAGATGTACATATTGGACACGCAAGTCCAACACCAAGTCCATTTCACCAAACTTCTTACGCATCTGGCTCACCTGATGTGTTTACCAACAACAGTGCAACAGTAAGAATAGGTGATGTAACTGCCTGTGGTGATCCCGCAGTTGGCGCTTCACCAAATGTTTTTGCAAACAACATTCCTGTTCACAGACTAGGCGATGCAACTGCTGGACACGGCAGTTGGGTTCCAAACGCTGCTGCAACTGCAAGTGCTAATGTAATCGCAAACGGATAATGATATGCCTAAGTATAGCGAAACAGAAGCACAACTAGACGCAACAGGATTTACATTTACTAGTTTACCAACAAAACAACAGACAGCACGTTTCGAATATGTAGTTTTTGATTACATCAAAGACAATCCAGGACTACGTGGAAATTCATTTAGCAGTTATGTTGGAAAGCACTATGATGACGATGGGACGCAGAGCCAATGACATTAATTAAACGTGCAGACAAGGGCCAAGCGTTAACCTACGAAGAAATGGATGGTAACTTCACACACCTTGGCGGTGATGGAAGTTATCAATTTCCTGCCACAGACGGATTACAAAATCAAGTATTAACAACAGACGGTAATGGCAATTTAACTTTTCAAACTATTTCACTAGACGAAATCACAGGTGACATCAAAGGCAGTGTGTTTGCTGATGACAGCACTTTGTTAGTTGATGGTGTAGATGGAAAAATAGTAGGTCCAATTGAATCAGATGATATTAGAGGTAACTTTAACGGCAGTGTGTTTGCTGATGACAGCACTTTGTTAGTTGATGGTGTAGATGGAAAAATAGTAGGACCAGTTGAAAACTCAATAGTACAAACTGATGAAATTTCAGCACCTGGGGCAACACTTGGTACAGTAAGTCAACTAGATATAGAGAGCACCCTAAATTTAAGAGGTACCGCAGAGCGTTTTACTACTTTTGATTTTACTCCAACTGGTGTTGTTACACATTTTTTTAGTATGTATGGTGTGCACCGTCACGAGAATCTAAGTGGCGATTTTACACCAAACTATATTGGTGTTCCAGATGAGAATTCACGTACATATTCTGTCGCATTATTGTTAGAGCAAGGTGCAACACCATATATGGCAACCGGAATACAAATTAATTCATCCAGTCAAACAATACTTTGGCAGGGCGGCGGCGCTCCAACAGGAACAGCAAACGGTGTAGACATAGTTAGTTTTACCTTTTATCAAAAAGCCGACGGAACTTCTGATTACTATGTACTAGGTTCAGCATCGAGTTACTCCTAATGCCTAGACTAGCAAGTTTAACAGCAAGACAGTTAGCAGGACAAGGTGCTGGCCCTAGAATTTTAAATTTAGAACTCACAGTAGATAATCCAAATGTTTACAGTTCAGCAGGTAGTGATCTTTTTGGCTACTCAGTAGCAATAAGTGGCAACCGTGCTATTGTTGGTGCACGTGGGGAAGACGAACCTGGTGTTTTTGCTGCGGGTAAAGCGTACATCATTGACGTCCAGACAGGTAATGTTGTGCATACCCTAAGTAATCCAAATAATTATGATACCGGTGTCAGTGATAACTTTGGCTGGGGAGTTGACATTGACGGCGACCGAGCTATAGTTGGTACTCCTTTCGAAGATGATGCAGGTGGTAGTGGTTCGGGTGTAGCATACATATTTGACGTCACTACTGGTGCTTTACTGCACACATTAGTAAATCCAAATGCATTTAACACATCTGCTAGTGATCAGTTTGGTCGAGACGTAGCCATAAGTGGTGACCGTGCTATAGTCGGTGCTTACCTAGAAGATGCTGTTGTTGCAAGTAGTTCAGGTAAGGCATACATATTTAATGTCAGTACTGGCAGTTTAATACATACTCTAGATAATCCACGAAACAGCAGTAGCGATACTTTTGGTAATGCAGTAGGAATAGATGGCAATTATGCTATTGTAGGATCTCCTGGTCAAGACCAGACTAATACTAGTGGTGTTATAACAGCCCAAAACGCTGGTGCAGCATACATTTTCAATGTCACAACTGGAACTCTAGTTCATACATTAGAAAATCCAAGCACTGTAACTGGCGGCAATGGCCCTGCTCAAGATAATTTTGGTAATTGGAGAGCCGTTGACATAAGTGGAAACTATGCTATTGTAGGTGCTCATCAGACTGATGGTGGAGCAGGTATTTCCTCTTCAGGTGCAGCACACATCTTCAATGTAACAACCGGAGCTCTAGTTCATTCATTTTATAATCCAAATGCGTTTGGTACACCGGCTCTGGATGATTTTGGAAGAGTAGTAGGTATATCTGGTAATTATTGTATTGTTGGTGCTCCACGAGAAGATGACGAAGTTGGCACCGAACAAGGTAAAGCATACATCTTCAATGTAGCGTCAGGTGCTTTAGTTCATACAATAGACAATCCAAACGCTCAGTCTAGCATAAATTCAGACACAAATGACCAATTTAGTTGGGCTGTAGACATTGACGGCGGCCGAGCTATAGTTAGTACTCCTTACGAAGATGAAAGTAATGCATCATCCTCAGGTAAAGCATACATATTCAGATATTAACAAACCATTTATATTATAGATAACTAATACTAAAGTATTATAATAATATAGAGGTATCAATGAATCAAATCAAACGATATATCTATATGGGAATTGGTTTTTTCTGTGTAGGTATGGCATACATTGGAGTTATCACTCCAGGTATTCCTTTCAGTATCTTTCTAGTCATCGCGGCTTGGGCGTTTGCCAAAAGTTCTCCAAGAATGGAAAAATGGTTATACAATCATCCGTGGTTTGGAAAGTTTCTAACAAACTGGAACAACAAGAGAGTTTTCCCTACCAAGGGGAAATACGCAATGGTTATTGTAATGGCATCAACACTAGCATTTACATTCTGGGCTACAGGTAATGTTAACGCAGTCCTATGGTCAGGAGCATTTATGTTAGGTGTTGCTGTATGGGCTTGGAGATATCCAGGTTCAGTTGAAGAATGGCAAAGAAGAAAAGATGCCGGCGAAAAGATTGCGTGGCTTAAATAAAATTATGAAATGTGAACAAGGCGACCTTGCTAAAATTATTATGTCATTAAGGCCAGATAACATTGGCAAGGTCGTTCTTGTGAAAGAATATATAGGCAAATATACAAAAGGCACTACATTTGTTTTTAAAGGCATTAACTGTATGGTTCCTGTGACAGACCACTATTGGTGGATTGAAGGAACAGGACTACAAAATCAATTCGGAGATACTCCACAAGCATACATAGCAGACAGTTGGCTAGAACCTTTACGTCCGGAAGGTAACAAGTCGGCTGCAAAAGCAAAAGAAAAAGATCCAATTTCAGTTGCAGCCTAATTTTTTAGGTTGACCTGTTTTACTTCATTGTAGTATATTAAAGACACAAGTTAGGAAGGTCCTGTAGTTTAATGGTAAAACACCCGGCTTATACTCGGCACAGTCTCCAGATTAGAGAGCGATGTGGGTTCGACTCCCGCCAGGACTACCAACTTTTAGGTTGACAACTAAACAAAACACTGCTATAAATATAGAGTAATTGTTGACGTCATCGTAT
>Ga0163109_10000559_pt1 | contig 29764 bp, 23 predicted proteins | sample CRUFie1St13metaG_FD_108704 | JGI IMG/M metagenome (GOLD analysis project Ga0163109, IMG submission 108704) | Marine microbial communities from the Costa Rica Dome - CRUD Field 142mm St13 metaG | ecosystem: Environmental > Aquatic > Marine > Oceanic > Photic zone | place: Costa Rica: the Eastern...
AAGCCCCGACGCGATAAAGAGTGGTCCCTTATTGGCGGATAGCCACATGATGCCTGGAAACGTCGCGGTCAGACCCGCCATCACTGCGCCCGCGCCGACGGTAATCAAGAGGGCAGGCAAGGCACAGCAAAGCAGGGTCGATGTGCTCGCAAACAGTGATAGCGTAGGTCCGATCAGTGTCCGGCGATCAATGGGATTCATCCGCCCATTGCCTCGCTATCTCGGCGGATGGCTGCGATGCGGTAACCCGCCCGTTTGGCAAGCTTCTCAATTTGTTCGTCTGAAAGATCAGAGCCGTCGTTAATAACGAGATTAAGCGTTTTCTTGTCCAGGTCGACGTAAATAGCGGCTACTTCATTGCGCTTGCTAAAAATCTTGTTCATGGCTGTTGCGCAGAAGTCGCAAACCACACCCAGTACGTCTACCACGACAGGTGCGCCTCCACTGGCGAGTGCCATGGAGATTTCCTCGGTATGGGTGATGGTGGCGGCCTTCATTGCCATATCACCATGATCATGGGCCATCGCACTATGGTCATGGGCTCCGCGCTCATGACTGGTGCCATGGTCATGCTCCGCGGCATCATCATGATTCATATCGGCATGCTTTATCTGAGCACCACCCTGATGCTCCATGTCGTGCTTGCCGTCATCTGCAAAAGCAGATGTTGATAGAACCGTTACGATTAAAAGTGGAATTGTCTTATTCATAAATCCTCCGTCAAAAACGGTAAGTAAAGTTAAAAAGCGGGCTGGGGTCCGAGAGGTTATAACCCACCTCGAGGAGTGCCGGACCTTTAAAAAATCTTAATAGCGGTGTCACGGACGTGCGTTCATCTAAATGTTCGCGGCGATCGACTTCTAACATTAGCCACGTGTGGAGCGCACCAGTATCACCTTCGTAAGGCGCCCAACCCACGCGCGCGGCATGCATGGTTTGGCTTCTCCGCTGACCCAGGTTCATCCGCCGGCCCTCGTAACTGACAAAGAGAGATCGGGTCTCCCAGTCTGCCATGACACCTACAAACTTGGCTGTCTCCGAGTCGGCGACCCCGGCAGTTCTTCGCTCTGCAGTGCCGACTCCACCAGAAAAATAGAGATTGGCTTGGTAGTCACGTCCAAACCACCGTTTGGCCAGAAACGTCGGTTGTACTGCTGTGACGCGGGTGTCAGAGCCGCGCTGCCATTCATAACGAGCACCTACAGAAAGGTTGTAGTTCAACGTGTAATGTAATAGCCCAGCTGAGGATGCTCGGTTGGATGTTTCTATTAGCGTCCAGCCACCTGCATAAGATACCGGGCGTGCTGCTGCAGTCGCACAGATCACCAGCGCAATCGAAGCCAGCGAGAGTCTAAGAACCGCTTTTCTCACTTCTTGCCTCGCATCACTTTTATTAGCTCTTCAATCTTGGCTTCCCGCTCGCCTAGGTTATCGCCTTCCAGTGCGTGTTGGACGCAGGTCGCAATGTGATCGTCCAAGATGATCGACTCGAGACTGGAGAGCGCTGCTCTGGCGGCCTGTACCTGCTGAGCGATATCAATGCAGTAACGGTCTTCACTCACCATTCGGCGAAGTGCTTTGACCTGTCCCTCGATGCGTGCGAGGCGTCTATCAACATTGTCACGGGTTTCTTGTTTCATGTGTAACCTCCAATTTGACGGTAGAATACCCCCTGGGGGTATATATCGTCAAATACCCCTGGGGAGTATTAATTCACTAGCAAAATTGATTGTTTGAGCGGGTAGTAAAGGATGTCAAAGGGCATGGGCAATTGATCGGGATTCGAGCTACATTCGTAGCAGACGAGGAGGTAACGAGATGACTAGTTACAAGACAGAAGGGCGTGGCCGGCTTTACAACGACATCGTGGAGACAGTGGGTAACACTCCCTGTGTTCGCCTCAATCGGACCGGACCTGATCATGTGTCGATATTTGTAAAAGTGGAGTCATTCAATCCACTGTCGTCGGTTAAAGATCGACTTGCCATGAATATTATTGAATACGCCGAGCGCGATGGACTACTAAAACCCGGACAGACAGTCGTTGAAGCAACATCGGGAAATACCGGTATTGGTCTTGCGATGGTCTGTGCTGCTAAAGGTTACCCTCTTGTCATTACCATGGCTGAGAGTTTCTCCATCGAGCGTCGTCGCCTAATGCGATTTTTGGGCGCAAAGGTTGTGCTGACGCCAAAGGAGGAGCGTGGCATCGGCATGTACGACACGGCCAAAAAGTTGGCTGAGGACAATGACTGGTTCTTTGCGCGGCAATTTGAGAACGCAGCGAACGCAGATATTCACGAATCCACAACAGCCCAGGAAATGCTCTCTGACTTTAGAGACGCAGCACTCGATTACTGGGTTACCGGCTACGGTACGGGCGGCACTGTAACCGGTGTTGCCAGAGCCCTGAGAAGAGAGCGCCCCGACTGCAAAATTATCTTATCGGAGCCGCATAACGCGACGCTGGTTGGCTCCGGTGTCACGCAGGAGCGTAATGAAGATGACTCACCAAAAGGGAGTCATCCGGCTTGGGAGCCTCATGTCATACAGGGTTGGACGCCAGACTTCATACCCAAGGTACTTCAGGAGGGTATCGATAGCGCCTTTTTTGACGAGGTTCGTCCAGTCGATGGTACGAAGGGCATGGCAATGGCTCAGCACCTGGCGGCCAACGAGGGCATTCTTACTGGTGTGTCCGGGGGTTCGACGTTGACCACAGCTCTTGAGGTTGCCGAGACCGCGCCCGAGGGGTCGGTGATACTGGTTATGCTGCCTGATACGGGTGAGCGCTATTTATCTACGCCGTTATTTGAATCGATTCCTGCTGAAATGAGTGATGAAGAGGCGGCGCTGTTTGCGTCAACTCGCTAGCGTCGAACAGACATAAAAAAACCCGCGATGAACGAGGGTTGATACTGGTTTAGGCGATTACTCAGTAGCCTCGTAAGCTCGCAAATCGATCGGCATGAAAATGATAATCGCCGTAAGCTTGTCGACACACTGCCGCCCGTTTCATGAAGAAGCCGATATCGAACTCATCCGTCATACCGATGCCGCCATGCATTTGCACCCCTTCCTCAGTGGCATTGCGTACGACTTTTGAGCATTTGGCTTTTGCCATGCTTGCTAGAACAGAGCGCTTTTCACTGTTGGCGTCGAGTGCCTGAAGTGCGGCCAAAACAGCAGACTTACTCACTTCAATCTCCGCAAATAATTGTGCTGCTCGATGTTGAAGCCCCTGAAAGGCCCCAATTTTTTCGCCGAACTGTTCGCGTTCTTTGAGGTAACCAACTGTGCGCTCGAAGGTTTCAATGGAAATCCCGAGCATCTCGGCAGCAGAGCACGCCGCTGCGACATCAATGGTGAATTCCATGGCCTCTGAGGCACCACCGAGACTGCCAAGGAGCGCATCGCCACTCACCGTCACGTTGTTAAGTGTGATATCTGCAGCACGTTGACTATCGACAATCAGACGGGTGTCGCACGATACACCCTCGGTGCCACTGTCGACTGCAAAGACGCTCATCCCCTGGTTTCCGCTGGTCACAACGAGTAGTAAATCTGCATTGTGGCCGTCGATCACGCCGCGCTTGTTGCCAGAAAGTACATAGTTATCACCGGATGCGGTGGCTGTCGTCTCAACCGAAGAGAGATCAAAGTAGCCCGTCTCATCGGCCGCCAACACCGCTGTTAGCTCGCCAGAGGCTATACCCGGTAGATACTTTTCCTTTTGTTGTTCTGACCCCAGCTGATTAATCAAGCTTGCGGCAACGACTGCTGAACTGAGGAAGGGGGATAGGGCAAGCGTACGTCCCATCTCTTCAAGCACAACACCTGCACCAACATAGCCGAACTCGAGGCCCGAATAGGCGTCGGGAATAACAATGCCGGGCCAGCCCATTTCACTCATTTTCGTCCAAAGCTCAGGCATGTGGTCCTCGCCTGCGTCGCGCATGGCGCGCAGCGCAGAAATCGGAGCACTCTCTGACAGGAATGCTTTTGCCGAGTCTTTGAGGAGCTGTTGCTCCTCACTTAAAATCATTGCCACGTTGCTTCCCCCTACGCTGGCAAGCCAAGAATGCGCTTGGCAATAATGTTCAGCTGCACTTCAGTGGTGCCGCCTTCAATTGAGTTGGCTTTACTTCGCAGCCAGCTTCTTACCAATGCGCCTTTGCTATCGGTATCAAAGTTCAGGGCATCCGTAGAGCCGATCGCCATGTAAAGCTCTTGCCGGACCTTGTTGAGTTCTGTGCCATACATTTTAAGGATAGAGGACGACGCCCCCGTTCCCTGGCCCGCCTTGGTTTCGTCGGTAATGCGCTCGATGGTTAGACCAAATGCCATCTCATCTATTTCAAAAGCGCTGGCTTCAGCCCGCAGCGATGCATCGCGCAACCGACCGTCTTTCGTGCCACGCTTTGTTGCGGCCATTTGCCCCATGCCTTTCATGCCACCACCGGCTAGGCCAAAGCCACCGATCATTGTTCTTTCATGGGTGAGTAGATATTTAGCGATTTCCCAGCCTTTATTTAGCGTGCCGACAAGCTGACCTTTAGGGACTTTCACATTGTCGAAAAAGGTTTCGCAAAAAGGCGATGTACCACTGATTAGCTTAATGGGTTTGGTACTGACGCCCTCTGAGGCCATGTCGAACAGTAGAAAGCTAATACCCTCGTGTTTTGGGCGGTCAAAGTCAGTTCTCACAAGACAGAAAATCCAATCCGCTTTGTCGGCATACGAGGTCCAGACCTTGGAGCCATTAATGAGGTAGTGGTCACCCATGTCTTCCGCCTTGGTTCGAAGACTGGCTAAATCAGATCCTGCGTTGGGTTCGCTATAGCCTTGGCACCATCGGATTTTCCCATTGATGATGTCGGGAATGTATTGTTGCTTCTGCTCCTCAGTAGCGTAGAGGAGGAGCGCCGGACCCAACATGTCCAGACCAAAACTGCTCAACGGTCGGCGGGCGCCAATGCGAGACATTTCCTCGCCCAGAATCTTTGCTTCATCGCCGGAGAGCCCACCACCGCCGTACTCAGATGGCCAACGGGGTGCGGTCCAGCCTTTTGCCGCCATTCGCTCCATCCAGAGCTGCTGGCCCTCGCTGGCAAACACCCACTTGCGTCCACCCCAGCACTGATCTTCATCAGAGCGCATGGGTTGACGCATGTCTTCGGGGCAATTGGCTTCTAGCCACTCGCGCGTGTCCTGCCGAAATTGTTCTAGATGTTCCATGGAATACCCTTTCTTACCTTGTTATTTGGCATTAATGGTAACCCAAGCGACGCCGCTTCGGTGCGCTGGACACGGTTTTTACCGACTTTGTCGGACAGCTATTTCGATCCTATTCGTATGACTTAAGTATTGGCGGTCTTGAAGAACCAGCGCCAATGATAAAGAGTCCGACACGGCAGGGGTATTAGCGCAGCTAATTTATGACATATATACTGCCAATAGGTCCTGCTTGTTTAGGCCTAGCGTATTTACCGCTTAACCTATTCCGGTGAACTACCGTGGCGTTCGTTGTCTCGACATGGAGTATAAGAATGAAAAAATTAGCACTAATCGCGTTACTGGTTGTTATTGCTGGCATCTATCACCAGCGTGCGGCCGTTTTGCAAGCAGTGATGGAACGTGGTCTTGACGCGAGGATAAATGGGAACATCCTCACTTCACTGGACGACGGACTCCATGTTGCGCTCTGTGGTGCTGGTGGGCCGATGCCGGCGCCAAACGCTTCCGGACCCTGCGTTGCGGTGGTTGCGGGCGATCAACTTTATGTTGTGGACGCGGGGACTGATGGTGTTCGAAATTTGGGGCGAATGGGTTATCAGGTCGGTGATGTGGCGGCCGTGTTCATTACCCATTTCCATTCCGATCACATCGACACCCTGGGAGAACTGGCAACGCTGCGATGGGCCGCGGGATCGAATCTATCGCCACTCCCGGTGTATGGTCCCAAGGGCGTGGAGACTGTCGTGGATGGTTTCAACAAGGCGTATTCCCATGACTTCGTTTACCGCCACGAGCATCACGGCGATTTGGTAGCACCTTACCGCTCAGCCGGCATGACGGCATTTCCTTTCCTGCTTCCAGCCGATACTAGCCTGACCCGTGTTTTTGAAGGGGGTGGTCTTACGGTTGATGCTTTAGCTGTTGACCACATGCCGGTAGATCCTGCGGTCGGCTATTTATTTTCTTATGCAGGTCGGACCGCATTAATAACGGGTGATACCGACAAGTCTGCAGTGATCGAGCAGCACGCGAAGGGTGTCGACCTATTAGTGCATGAAGCGCTCGCACCCAATCTAGTTATGATGATGAACGCTGCCGCAGCCAAAAATGGTAATGCAGTGATGGAAAAAATTACGTTTGATATTCTGGATTATCATGCGAGCCCCAAAGAAGCCGCGGAGACAGCGAGAGATGCAGGGGTGGGGCATTTGCTCTACTACCACATCGTACCGCCGTTGGTGTTTCCAGGGCAGGAGCTTCTGTTTTTGGATGGGGCCGAAGATATTTTTCCCGACTACACAGTAGGGGAAGATGGCGTAAGTTTCTCATTGCCAGCCAACTCTGATGAGATAGTCAAAACAAGAAGTGGTCTGTAACTCCCAGCTAGTGCACGGCGATCTATTTTGATGCCACTTACGTTCAGTCGGTGACGTTACATAGCATTGAATATCTCAGAGGTGACAAGGTTAGTAGACGTTCACAAGATTGATCAAATCACAAGTCCAGCTTCTCGAAGTGGGTGGCTTGTAGCGGCAGCCTTTTTATTGGGCGGCATCGCTATTTACGAATGCGAGGTATCGCAAACTCTAGCCCTAATCAGTGCGGATCAAATGGTGACGCCAAAAAACAAAAAAGGCGGCCAATGGCCGCCTTTAGTAATGATCTTAATTCAGTCCCTGGTCAGAACGTAGTTCCACCAAACCCCAGCTCCAGCTTCAACAGTCACGTCCATCGTGCCGTCATCATTGAGATAGGCATTGTAGGTGATACTTGAGGCCGCATCATCAGGCGAGCCAATTTCTGAACCGTTAACTGCTTTGGGCAGTCCAATATAAGCGCCTAAGCCAGAAACGGTCAGAGTTTGGGCTTCGGCATTGTATGCAAACTGAGCATTGGCCGAGCCGTTATGAGGCGCGACAGGCGCAGCGCACGCGTCAGCCGCAGCACCCTGCCAGACTTCGACCCAAGTCTGATCTTGTTGGACGTTTGCAAACGATCCGTACGCGCCAAAGACGTATTCATCATCAAAATAACAAGCTCTCGTCTCTGTCACCTCAGCACTGTTACTCCACCAAGAAATATCAAACTCTGATGGACCCACGCCCAACGAGCCGTCACCAAGTGACATGTACCAAGTGCCTGCAAGGACGGATGGCTCCGCCGCCTCTGCCGTCTTAACTAGCTTGTAGTTCCACCAAACGCCAGCACCTGCTTCTACTGTGACAAGCACAGAGCCATCCTCTTGAGGATAAGCGTTGTAGGTGATGCTATCGGGCGCAGCCGCTGGGGAGCCAATTTCGGCACCATTGACAGCCTTCGGCAGACCCACATAGGACCCTTGACCGGTAATTGTCAGGGTGCCTGCGCTTTGATCGTGAGACCAAGTAGCAGCAATTGATCCATCATGTGGCGCCACAGGTGCCGCACATGCGTCCGCTTCAGCTCCTTGCCAACCTTCCACCCAAGTTTCACCTTGAGCTTCCACTCGGAAACTACCGTCCGGATTGAAGATGTACTCATCATCGTAGTAACACGCTCTCGCCGCAATGACCCCATCGTCACCATTCCACCAAGAAACATCGAACTCCGCGGGTCCAACGCCTAAAGAACCAGCTTCAGGTGCCATTACCCAAGTGCCCATGAAGGGCGATGGTGGTGGTGGCTCAGCCGTCTTGATGAACTTGTAGTTCCACCAAACACCGGCGCCAGCTTCAACAGTCACCAGCATCGAACCATCTTCCTGCATGTAAGCGTTGTAGAGGATGCTGGCGGGTGCGTCTACTGGCGAACCTATTTCTGCGCCATTAACAGCCTTCGCAAGACCCATGTAAGACCCCTGACCTGAAATGGTTAGCGTCATCGCCTCTTCGTCATATTCGAAGGTGGCTGGAATTGAAGCGTCATGCGGTGCAACCGGTGCGGCACATCCATCTGCCGCCGCACCTTGCCATGCCTCAACCCAAGTTTCTGCACCTAGCACATTTGTAAATGTGCCGTCTCTGCTGAACACGTATTCGTCGTCGTAATAGCAGGCTCTAGCCGCGATGACACCGTCATCACCATTCCACCAGGAAACGTCGAATTCCGTTGGACCAACACCCAGCGAACCAGCCTCAGGAGCTAGCATCCAGGTTCCCAGAATGCCTGTGTCCTCACCACCGATTTCAATGTCATCGACGCCTAGAACAGCATCTAAAACATGAATGATTCCATTCGAAGCAACGATGTCTGTGACCGTGATGTTGGCACCGTTAATCATCAGCGTTCGGCCGCTTTCGCCTAAGCCAATTAATGCTTCCTCACCATTTGCCATCGTTACTGAACTGCCCGCGGCTACGATAGCGTCTACAGAAGTAACCTCTGCACCGAGTACGTGATAAAGCAGAACAGTTTCGAGTAACTCAAGGTTATCAAGTAGGAAAGGAACCGCTTCTTCACCCAGCGCCTCAAACGCTGCATCAGTCGGTGCAAACAGCGTGAGATCAGCATCAGGGTCACTCAGGGTACCTACTAAGTTCGCAGCCGTTGCCGCAGCAACCAAGGTCTCAAAATCCTCATCCGCAGCAGCAATTTCTGCAATTGTGAGTGCGGACGGTGTCAGATCCGGTGGCAAGATCACTGAATCTACAACGTGGATAACACCGTTAGATGCCTCGATATCGTAGTCAACGACTTTGGACATATTGATGTACAGGTACTCATCCGACCGAGACGTGACAGCAACGTCGTCACCTTGAAGCGTTTCGACTTTCGATGGCGCTATATCGAGGGCGGTACTAACGCTGACTTCGCTACTTAGTACGTGGTAGGTCAGGACGTTAGCTAGCGCGTCAGGATCTGCTAGCAGCGCATCAAGTGCCCCTTCGGGTAACGCGGCAAACGCTTCCTCGGTCGGCGCAAATACAGTCAGTGAAGCACTGTCATCTGACAGTGCATCCGCTAGTCCAGCGGCCTCAACGGCTGCCAGTAGCGTAGGGAAGCTCCCTGCTGCCGTGGCTACCTCGACGATATTGCCGGGTGATGGTTCTGGCGCGGGTGTACTCGCTTCAGGGGCACTTGGCAGATCGCCGCTGTAGAGAACACCGTCGCCGCTGTCGGAACATGCAGCAATAAAGACTAGCAGGCTAGCTACCAGTGCTCGGGAAATGATTCGTGTCATCGAATTCATAGTTAAATCCTGTTACTGATCTCGGTCTTAAAATTAAAATAGGGAGAAATCCGAGTTTGTTATCTCACAGCGGGCTATTTGGGAGGGAGTTAAATTCGACGACCGGGACTTTCAGTGCGATGAACCATAAAACCGCATGAAATCTTGCTTTGGAAACCGGTTATCCGTGATTTTCATACCTCTTATCTCGATGAAGTCACAGCGACTTGCGTGAGCCTCAACAATGTCTGCTATCAGTGAAATGGTTGCGCCCGCGTTAGCCAATCAGCAGACTTAACGGCCAACCGCAGGAGTAACCCGTAATGGCAAATAGTACCCATACCTATGCCCCCGATAACCGCAATGAATCGATACTCATCAATATCAACGGAGCGTTGATTCCTCGTGAACAAGCAACGGTTTCCGTGTTCGACAGTGGTTTCATATTGGGAGACGGTATCTGGGAGGGTCTGCGCGTACACGATGGTGCCATTCCCTTCTTGGGCCGACACCTTAAACGTCTGTGGGAGGGAGCCAAGGCGCTCGATCTCGATATGGGGTTGTCGCAACAGGAGCTGACCGATCGGTTGTTCCAAACGCTCGAAGCAAATCAAATGACGGACCATGTGCACATTCGTCTCATGGTTACCCGCGGTGTTAAGTCGACGCCCTATCAGGATCCAGCAGTAACCATTGGGGGTCCCACCATTGTCATCATTCCCGAATACAAAGCGCCTGATCCTAGTCTCAATGATCGCGGTCTGCGGCTGTATACCGTATACACCCGGCGCGGCTATGCCGACGTTCAGGACCCTAGGATTAACAGCCACTCGAAGCTGAACTGTATTTTTGGGTGTATTCAGGCGGCCAAAGCGGGTTATGACGAAGCGCTGATGCTTGATCCCCATGGGCACGTCGCCACCTGCAACTCCACACACTTTTTTATCGTGCGTGATGGAGAGGTCTGGACGTCATCAGGTGATTATTGTCTCGATGGCATCACGCGGCGCAATGTCATCAATGTCTGCAAAGCGAACGGTATTCCCGTCTTCGAAAAGAATTTCTCACTGATGCAGGTCTATGGCGCCGACGAGGCGTTTGTCACAGGCACCTTTGCGGGTTTAACGCCCGTCTTTGAAGTGGACGGCCGTACCATGACACACACGCGGCGCGGTCCTATGGTTGATCGGCTTCAGGCGCTCTACAAGGAGTTGGTAGTCAGTGAGAGTGGGTTGCCGGAGAACTGTAGTAGCTGATATGACGGTTCGTATCGCCGGTTGGTCGGGCCCTCGAAATATTTCTACGGCCATGATGCGGTCCTGGGACTCGCGCCCCGATTGCGCCGTGGTTGATGAGCCGTTCTACGCCTGCTATTTGCTGGAGTCAGGCGCCGACCACCCCATGCGCGATGACATCATCGCGAGTCAGCCAATGACGCGCGCGGGGGTCGTGGATGGGTTGTCTGCCCAGTCGGCTGTTGCCATCCAATATGAGAAACACATGACGCACCACATGCCCAGGGGTGTGGATCTGTCCTGGACCCGTGATCTGAAGCATGTGTTTTTGATTCGCTCACCCGAGCGAGTCATCGCCTCTTACCGGCAGAAGATGCCGTCGGTATCGGCGGACGATATTGGCATTATTCGGCAGCGCGAGTTGTTTGATGAGATAACCGCTATCACAGGGCAGCGACCGCCAGTCGTGGATAGCTTGGACATTTTAAGCAATCCGGCGCACATACTTCGGCAGCTCTGCGTCGCGCTCGATGTGCCGTGGTGGGAGGGTGCGATGACTCAGTGGAAGGTCGGAAGCAGGCCTACCGACGGTGTCTGGGCAGCACATTGGTACGCGGCGGTGGAATCATCGACGCAGTTTTCATCACCCCCCTCGTCAGCGCCACAGCTCGATGAGACAGATCGTGCTTTGGCTGCGGATATGATGGTGCATTACGAGGCGATGGCAGCGTTCAAACTTTCGTAACTATTTGTTGTAGCGCCAGTTTTTCGCAGTGTCGGTTTGGCAACGCCGCTTCAGTAAAGTGGGTTTTAGTGACGCTGGGAGTGCTTGAACGCTTTCAGCCGTCTTTTTTCGGTCTCTTTATTCGGGCTGTGTCGCTAACGTTACGAGGCGAGGCTTGGGCGCGATATTGGCGTGCAAAGTGACGCCAAGATAGAGCGGCTACCCGAGAACGGTCGCCTGCCATGCATGACTTTAAGGTTGTCTAAGAGGGCAATATCGCCCGTTTGCCACTCCAGGTCCACGGTGTGTTCATAGCAGGCTGTTATTGCTGCGTCCAAATCATCTTGCTCAAAACGGCTGTAATCACCGAAACACAGCCGCGGCTCTTCATCGTTCTCGTCGTTGGTCCAGCCGGCTGCGGCAGCCACAATTTGGTTGAAGAATACGTCCTTACCCCACCCGAACTCATCCACGGCTAGCAGTGGTGGTGTTTGAACCGATATCCCGCCGTCATCCAGCCATCGGAAGTTGTACCTCAAATCTATGAGACGCTGCTCCGCCTGTTTCCAATCCGTCACATTGAGCGTATCTCTCCAGCTTCGACCCTGACCTGATGCCAGGTCAGCAGAGTCAGGCATGGCATTGCGATACCGCACGCCTAGGTTCCTAAGTTTCGCCACAAAATCTGGTCGCGCTTTCTCCAGTGCGGCAAGCGTGAGATCTGATCGACCAATTGGTGTTGCTCCTCCATCAGTCGGGGCTTGTTCACAAAAGAAAAACAGCTGACCGGGGAAGACTAGCGTTTGTGCCATTTCGTGATGTAGAAAAATTTCGATCTCAGGCGGCGCTTCATTCGCGGTAAATACGCGCGTTGTGCGATTGCGCCTGACAGCGTTAGAGAACGATTCGGCATAGGTGAAGTTGGGGAGGCCAAAACACTCGATGAAGTCGTGGAACTCCTGATCAGACGTGACGTCGTAGCCTCTGAAGACGACAAAACCGTAGAGATTGATTAGGTCACTGACCGCGGTTTTTGAGCGGCCGTCCAAGGGTGTGCCGAGCGAAATCGGCAGTTGCTCTGGGCTGAGGATGGGCACATGCGGCACGTTCATAAAGGGTTCACCTCGTCTGATGTGGTGCGCTGATTGATCTCTGGGATGAGGCCCTCACTAAAAGGGTCTAAACCTAGACGGGTAAGCGTCTCTCGGACCGTAACCGCAGTATTGGTCCTTATAGACTCCTGTGCCATCCATGCCGTAATGATAGCCCACAGCCCTTCGGCACAAGAGGCGCCATCGCTTTGTTGACCTAGAACCCTTTTGGCGAAGCGCACGTGCTCGAACAATGTAGAGCCGTAATGTCCACCTGATTCGATAGCCTCCGGGAACGTACAGTCGAAGCCGTCGTAGGCGGCATGCCCTGGCACCTCGACCGTAATCTTGGAGGAAGACCCTCGTCCGGGCTTAAAACTCGCCTGTTCTTCTGCCCGAAGCGTGCCGCGGTCTCCGCTGACAGTGAGGCCTTCATAAAGCTCCTCACTAAACATGTTGAGCGTAAACTGGCCTCTTACCCCATTTTCATACTCGACGATGACGAGCGCATGGTCGTCGATGTCCGATGCCTGGCCCCCGTAACTGAAATCTTTAAAGTTCACGGCCCTGCCACCCGAAGCAAATACGCGGGCCGGCAGCGAGGCCGCAATGCGATTCATGAGATCAAAGTAGTGGCAGCATTTTTCAACTAAGGTACCGCCGGAATAAACAGCGAATTTATTCCACTCCTTAACTTTGGGAAGAAAGGCAGGCCGATATTCACAGAGACTGATCATCTTTACGGAACCGACATCGCCATTGCTTATTGCGCGCAACGCCAGCTGATACTGCGATTTGTAGCGATATTGCATGCCAAGAAGAATTGAGGAGGGGTAACTGAGCGATGCCTCCGCTAAGTAGATGGCATCCTCTAGCGTCGTTGCCATTGGTTTCTCGAGAAAGATTGGCTTACCCGTGGGCTTTACAGCGTCGAACACTTGCCGATGTGTGAAGTTGGGCGTGCAAATCAAAATGGCATCAACGCTGTCATCGTTGGCGAGGTCATCGAGATCGGCGTAGACGGCTGGCGCTTCATGTCCCGACTGAGTGAATTCGCGGATTGCGCGTTTAACGCTTCGGGCGTCTTCATCGAAAATGCCGACGATACGCGCCTGCTTTAGCTGCAAGATGGCTCGAATATGTTCTCGGCCCATCATCCCCGTACCAATAATGGCGTAGCAAGGCGTGCCGCCTCCCGTCTCGCTCGCGTTGGCTGACTCAGGAGCATCTCGCCCCATACTCGCTTGTAAGTCAGAGATGATTTTGTCGAGCTGTTCCTTCACGGATGCGATGAACTCAATGCACGTGCAACGTTGAATGACCGCCACCATACGACACTATTCAGCGCGAGCAGAATAGCTACCAATGCAAGGAACGTAGACACACCATCCGCGCCCCCGGTGCTCGCGAGTCCAATGGGCGACAACAACAGATAAAGAAAAACCACACACGATAATAGTGAGAAGGAACAGGCCCGAGCAAAACGCCAGGGTGTCATATCGACTGGCGGTGGGCGAAGCGCTTCAGTGTTCTCGGGCGCCTGTTCATTGCGAGAGTTTGATTTGGGCCGCCACCACCCCACCAGGAGTAGAAGGCCAATTTCTACGGCGAAAAGAATCGCGTAGAGGTGCAGAAAGTGCAGGTCAATTGATTCTTTAAACACGAACTGAAGCAGCCCGTAGGCGACGATATGAAACGCAATCGCGAGCTTTACCCCCAATGCCGGCACATGCGTGGTGAGCATGCCCACGAGTACGACGGCGATGATGGGGATGTTATAGAAGCCGGTAAAGATGCGAATGATCTGCCAGAGACCCTCTGGCGCAAACTGGAGTAAGGGTGCAATGCCTAGCGAAACGACAGCGATACCCACGCTCGCTACTTTCGCAATGCGAACCAGCGTGGTGTCAGCGAATGGCTTCTTTGCACGGGGCTGAATGACGTCAAGCGTCAGCATCGTTGCTGCGCTATTGATCAGCGAGTTAAACGAACTGAACACAGCTCCGAGCAATACTGCGAGGAAGAATCCCAGGGCCCATACGGGTAAGGTGTCTTTTACTAATTGCGGGTAGGCGAGATCAATCGAGCCCAGTCCCGGACCGTAGAGGTGATAGGCGATTATCCCCGGGATCATCATGAAAAAGGGGACCAGCACCTTGAAATAGCCGGACAGCAAGACGCCTTTTTGACCCTCCGAAAAGCTACTTGCGGCGAGCGTACGCTGGATAACGTATTGGTTTGAGCACCAGTAAAAAAGGTTCGCGAAGATCATGCCTGTGAACAGTGTGCCGAAGGGTGTGGGATCACTCGGACCTCCAATGGCATTGAGTTTTTCGGGGTGTTGAGTCACCACGATATTGATGCCGGACACCAGGTCACCGCCTAAAAGTTTGAGCCCTAGAACCGGCACTGTGACGCCCACGACAAGAAGGCCTATACCGTTCAATGTATCCGAGACGGCGACGGCTTTTAGCCCGCCCAAAATGGCATACAGCGCGCCAACGGCACCAATAAGGAATACGGTGATCACCAGTGAGGTGCTGTAGTTCAAGCCTACTAGCTCGGGTACATCAAAGAGCTTTAAAACAGCAACGGAGCCCGAGTAGAGCACGCTGGGAATGGTCACCAACCCGTAGCCCAGTAAGAACAGGATGACGCTGAGTCGTCTGACGTCATCATCGTATCGGTCTGCTAGGAACTGAGGCAGCGTTGTAAAGCCGCCGCGTAGGTAACGTGGCAAGAAGAAAAAGGCCATTGCCACGGTTGCAACCGCAGCTGTCACTTCCCAGGCCATTGAGCTCATGTTGTAGCCATAGGCTGAGCCATTGAGGCCGATGAGTTGCTCAGCAGACAGGTTGGTCAGCAGCAGAGAGCCTGCGATGAAGGGCGCACTTAAGCCTCGCCCGGCAAGAAAGTAGCCCTCGGAGTCTGATGTCGAGGCTCGGGACTTTTGATACGAGATCCAGCCGACAATGCCCATAAAAAGGACACAGGTCAGAGCCACATTGATTAACTCAGTCGCGCTCACAGGGCGTCCTCTTGTAGAGTGCTCTGAGGATAAGTACTCACCGAGACGCCTTCAATAGGCGCTGGCGTTTTGGAGTGTTACTCTCGACGAACACGACGTTTTCCTTCCTGTCTCAGCGATCACTATCATGCCCGTCGAAACACTCCAGCTATCCGTTTTTGCACTTATCACTGCCACCATTGGCTGGTTGACCTACCGCAAAGTAAGCGCAGACCTGGCCGCACAAGGTGGGTTGGGCACCGCGCGAGAAGAGGTGTTTCTTGCCGGTAAAGGTCTCAGCTGGGTCGTCGTTGCGGGCTCTATCACGCTGACCAATCTGAGTACTGATCAGCTGGTGGGTATGAACGGAAATCAGATGGTGCTACTGGCGTGGTGGGAATTGGCTGCTGTGGTAGGGCTAGTCATTTTGGCTACCGTTATCTTGCCCGTTTACTACCGTTACGACTGCACGACCACGACCGAGCTTCTTGAAAAGCGCTACCACGACCGCCGAATTCGCGCCTTGATTGGCTTGTTATTCTTGCTGGGAAATCTGTTCATTTTTATCCCCGCAATGCTTTACGGCGGCTCTCTGTTTATTCAAACCATGTTTAACGTCGATATCCCGCTGTTGTGGATCGCCATTGCCTTTGCCCTCGTCGGGTCTGCGTATGCTGTGCTCGGTGGGCTGCGCGCCGTGGCTGTTTCTGATGCCTACAGCGGTGTCTTGCTCTTAACACTGGGTGTCGTCGTTGTACTGCTGTCCCTGTCGGCTATCAACTTTGATTTCTCAGGTATCCCTGCTGAGCGACTGACCTTGATAGGCGATAACGACTCCCCGATTCCTTGGCACACCTTGCTGACAGGCATGGTCTTCATCCAGATTTTTTACTGGGGAACCAATCAGACCATCACACAGCGAGCAATGGCCTCACCGACGGTAGAAGAGGGACAAAAGGGTGTGCTCGCAGCTGCCGCCATTCGTCTCGTCATCATTCCGCCGCTGGTGGTCATACCGGGGCTCGTCTCCTACAAGCTGTATGGTGACATTGGCGATGCTGCTTTCGGGACGATCGTCGGTGATGTGTTGCCTCTGTGGCTTTCGGGTGCCTTCGCGGCTGCGATCGCAGCGGCTGTATTGACCAGCGTGAACAGTGTCCTGAATTCATCGACCACACTGTGGGTCTGCGATATCCACGAGCCCTTCATCAATGCATCAGCTGATCTCAAACGCCTTAATCTGGTTATTACCCTTGTGTTTGTCGTTATTGGGCTCGCGATGGTTCCCGTCTACGCCACCGCGGATAGCATTATAAATCTGGTTCAAGAACTTTATGGGCTGCTGAGCATGCCCATACTGTCGGCCTTCATTGTGGGCCTACTGTTCAGAGATGTTGCGGCGGGTTCCGCCATTATTGCGGTGGTGCTTGGGGTTTTACTCTACGGCTTCTTCTCATTCGTTTGGGCGCCGCTTCACTACATCCACATGATGTTTTTCACTGTCATCTTCTGCGTGCTCTCGGCACTTACAGTGAGTCGACTCATTTTCGGAACACGGCCGGCATTCGATCCGGTTATTGGCCCTAGCTAGACGAGTTTCCTCGCGCCTTAAGACGCAATTAGACCGCCTTGAGGTGGTAAATCAGCAACGACTCGGGCTGAAGAATGGGGAGCGATAACCCGACAGACATTAGCCAGTCGCCGCTCCAATGGGTGTCGGTCAGTGCGTCTTTGTGGCTGGTTTGCAGGCGACGCAAATCGCCTGGCCAAACCAGCTTCAATTCGTAGTGGCGGTCGGCGTCCAGCCCGATAAATCGGTACCGGTTGGGGAAAGGCGTCGATGGCGTTTCCAACATTGCAAGCGCAGCCAGTGCCTCTAAATGATCGGGTGCGAGAACCATCCAGGCCTGTTCGCCTGCGGGCCGATCTACAACCTGATAGCTTCCCCCGTGAATGAGCTTGCGGTGATGTTTGTGAAGCGCAATGGCCTCGGAAAGAACCTGATGATCGGCGTCAGATAACTGCCGGACGTCGGCTTCCACGCCCATGTGACCCCAAAACGCGACGCCCGCTCTGAACGCCATGCTGTGTTGCCGACCGGTGATATGACAGGGGCTGGGTCCAACATGTGAGCCCATAAGCTCAGATGGGAAGAGGTTTTGAAAGCCTCGCTGAACCCGAAGTCGATCGAGGGCATCGTTCGTATCAGAGGGCCACACCCGTGAGGCGAACTCGAGTATGCCGAGATCGGCGCGGCCGCCGCCCGATGCGCACGTTTCTATGCTGACTTCCGGAAAGGCTTTTTTGACTTGGTGCAGAAGTTGGTAGAGCGCATGCGTTTGCCGGTGCGGCGCGTGTCGGCTCTCCCTATCTCCAGCTTGATGTATGTCGCGGTTCATATCCCATTTGATATAGCCAATGGAGTGCGCTGAGAGTAGCGAGCTAATCGCATCAAAGAGATGCGAGACAACGGCGGGCTGCGAGAGGTCTAGAACCAGCTGATGTCGCGCTTCATTGAGCGGTACTCCCTGATGGTGCAGCACCCAGTCCGGATGAGTCTCGAAGAGCTTACTTTTTTGACTGACCATTTCAGGTTCGAGCCAGAGACCGAACTCCATACCCTTTTTATTACAAGCCTCAATGATGGGTGTCAGTCCATTGGGAAATTTTTTCGGATCCACGACCCAGTCACCGAGCGCACGACGATCATCGGTGCGCCCGAGGAACCAACCGTCATCGAGCACGAAACGTTCAATCCCCAGCGATGCTGCTTGATCCACCAGTGCCAGGACCGAAGGCTCATCGACTCCGAAATAGAGTGCCTCCCAGGTATTCAACTGCACGGGATGTCTTGTACTGGCAGGGTGTTGCTTTGTTATAAATTCGCGCCGAATCATCTGATGCCACTGGCGCGTCAGCCCGTTTTGTCCCTGGCTGCTATGACAGAGGTAAAGATGAGGGCTCCGATACTCCTCGCTAGGCCTAAGCTCCAGCTCCCCGGGTCGTAACAGCTCTCCGGCCTGAAGTATTTTCCGTCCGTCAGCCAGCGACTCGATCCGAATCTGATGATTACCACTCCACCCTAGATGGACGCCGAGCACATCGCCATGGGTTGCGTTAGTCGCTTTCTCGAAAAGTGTGAGGGTTGGATTCATGTGATGCGATGAACGCCCCGTCCAGTTTTCTCGCACATAAGCTGAGCGGGTAATGGTGTGGCGCTGGTTCTGGAACTCATACGCCCATCTGCCAGCGACTTCCTCTAACTCGGTTAGTTGATCGGGCAGTGGAAGTGTCGCCGCGCAGTTATCGATGAACAGCGTCGCCTGATCACTATGATTGCGGACCCTGACCGATAGACACAGAACCGAGTCAGTGGGATCCAGCTTGAGTTGATGAGTCACTTCCACATCTGAGACTGTGCATCGGCTGGTGAGCTCTAGATTGAATTGAGATGTGTTGGCCTCAGCCAATTTGGGCGCAAGATTCCACTCTGTTGCGCTTCGATGCACCTCGAGTCCCAGGTGACCTAAAAAGCTCTCGCCTATGGTCGGGGTCAGACTGACTGCAGGTTCGATAGGCAAAGAAGCCGGCGCCTCATGTCGATCGAGCTGGCTGAGCATTGATGCATTGACTGTCACGAGACGATTGCCAAAGTAGCTGAGCACGGGTTGGTTATGGCGACAGTCGACAACCACGGATGTCGAATCGTTTTGTAGGTGGTAAAAGTCGCAGGGGCTCTGGCTCACGGGTATCTCAGACGTCTTAGCTTTGTTGTTAGTTTGTTCCTCGATTGTGTGTTTAGAGTACCTTGGCTGGGTTGGAGTTACACTGTTGCCGTACGGTATGACGCGCACGCACAGTTGGGGCGTATGGGGATCCGGAGGGTTCCTAGAGATGTGGCCCTGAGAGTCTGTGAATAGAGAGAGAAAAGAAGGAGAGAACACAGCAGGATGAAACTGATCTCGCAGGCGTTGCTACCGATTGTTTCCATCTTTCTTCTGGTGACCTCTCCACTGGGTCAGGCCGCTGTTGGGGAGCCAACTTGCGGCGCTACCGAAACGCCCATAAGTGCTGTCAGGTCAGATCAGTGGCAGGGCTTCTGGCTGGGTCAGTCTATAGGCAACTGGACGGGCCTTGTTACGGAGATGGACAAGATTGGGGGTGATGGTGAGCAGGGCCGTTTTTACACGCGAAAAGACTGGGGTATGCCCGATCAGCCGGCCATTTGGAGTGAAACCCCTAGCGACATTTCTAGAAATATCGACTTTGTACTTCGCGGTCCCAGTGAGATTTGGGGGGCCGATGACGATACAGATATCGAGTACCTCTATTTGTGGACCCTGTATCACCAGCAGGTCGCAAAACTGACTCCGCTACAGATACGTGAAGCTTGGGTGCGGCATATCTATGACGAGTCGCAACCCACGCCGTACGGCGAGGACCAATCGGGGTATCAGAACTTCCTTTGGGTATCTAACCAGAGCGCGCATACGCTCATGTTAGAGGGGTACTCGCCGCCGGAAACAGCCCATCCAGACAACAATCCACACGGCGACATGATCGATGCTCAGTTGACGACCGAGATATTTGGCTTGCTGGCACCGGGTGCACCCGATGTAGCGCTCGATATCGCTTATTACCCTATTCGCACAGCGGGGTATGGGGACGCGGTTCTTGTGTCTGAATTCTACGTCCTCATGCATGCCCTGGCTGCGAGGGAGCCTCGTGGTCAACTGTCTGCTGGGCGTCTTAACCGCATTGCCAACGTTGCGCGGCAACATCTGCCAGATGAATCCACGCCAGCGGCGATCTTCGATTTCGTTAAGCGCCAGCACGCGGCAGGGATCCCGTGGGAAGCAACGCGCGATGCCATCTATCAGCGCTACCAAGTCGAACAGCGAGATGGTTACGATGTCACCTCACGAGGCTTGTACTGCAATGGCTGTTTTGCCTCTGGGATCAATTTCGCTGCCAGTTTGGTGTCGCTCTTTTATGGCGAGGGTGACTTTAAAGAGACGCTTAAAATAGCGGTCTTGGCCGGCTGGGATGCCGATAACCCGGCTGCGACTTGGGGTGGTCTTCTGGGCTATACCCTCGGTCGTCAGGCGATAGAGGGTCAGTTTGGACAGTCTTTATCAGACCAATTCAATATTCACAGGACACGCAGAGGGTTCCCCAACGACGGTATCGATTCTTTCTGCAATATGGCGAGAATGGGAATTGAGGTCTCACAACGCGTGAAGGCCACCTATGACCCTGAGTATCAAGCAAAGGCGGATAAGTGAGGATGTATGTTTAAAGGTGCGAGTTGGACCACCGTGTTGATGATTGGGTGCATGCTGGTGCCCTCTGGCGTCGTGGCTGAGACACTGGATTCTGAGACCACACAGATCGTCATGCTAGGCACGGGGACACCCAATCCATTCCCCGATCGGTCTGGGCCCTCTGTTGCCATCGTTGTGAATGACGAGCCCTACTTGATCGATTTTGGTCCCGGTGTTGTGCGCCAAGCCTCAGCCATGTCACCCGAGTACGGCGGGTCTGTGGAGGGCTTGGCTGTTGAGAAGATAAAACACGCGTTTCTAACCCACCTCCACTCAGATCATACCGTGGGCTTGCCCGACCTCATCCTGACAGCTTGGACAGTGGGTCGTGACGAGCCTCTTAAGCTGTTTGGTCCGGAGGGCGCCAAGCACATGGCCGACAAAGTGTTAGAGGCCTATGAGGAAGATATTCGCTATCGGCTCTACAGTGAGCAGCCGGCTAATAACGAGGGCTGGCGTGTTGAGACCCATGAGATCAGAGAAACGGGCCTCGTTTTTGAGGATGAAAATGTCAAGGTGGAGGCGTTCCGCGTGCCACATGGTAGCTGGCCAGAGGCATGGGGTTACCGATTCACAACACCTGACACCGTCATTGTGATTTCTGGTGACACCGCGCCCTCCGATGTGTTGAAGCAGTATTCGCAGGGTGCCGATGTGCTCATTCATGAGGTGTACAGTGAAGAGGGTTTTGCGAAGAAAGAGCCTCAATGGCAGAAATACCACGCGAAGAATCACACCTCTACCACGGAGTTAGGGCGTTTGGCGGCGGAGGTTAAGCCCAAATTGCTTGTTTTGTATCACCAGCTCCTGTGGGGCTCGACGCACGAGACCCTGATCGATGAGGTGAAAAGTGAATTCAGCGGGACCGTGGTTTCGGCGCGTGACCTCGATATTTTCTGAGAACAGCGCACGGCTGTTTAGTGAGCTGATCACAGCCTCTGTTAGTGCAGCGGCTATTGAATTGTCCAGTGCTACCATCGATAGTCCAAGTCAAATCACTCGATAACGCCTAGGGGGACCATGGCATGACACGTTTTTCTCATTTAGGTATGGCCTCACTGCTCGCCGTGTTGCTGATCGGATGCTCAGCAGACGATGCAACCGAGCAGGGAGCGGCTACGACAGCCGAGGAGTTGCATGAGACCTACACGGCCGCGCAATTTTTCCAGACCACCAGCTATCGCATAGGCGGTGCGGGACCGTATGCTTTTTCAGCCATGAATGGCGATCTGTTGGTGAGCTCCGATGAGACCGGTGTATATAACGCCTACCGATTGGATGTCACTTCGGGGCAGATGACAGCGCTCACTCAGTCTGATGATCGTGGTGTGTATGCGGACTCATGGTTTCCCGAGGATGATCGGTTCATTTACCAGCAGGACGGTAATGGTGACGAGCTGACTCACGTATTTGTCATGACGCCTGAAGGTGAGGTAACTGACCTGACGCCGGGCGAAGGTCATAAGGCGGGCTTTGCCGGCTGGTCCTCGGATGGGAAGAGCTTTTATGTCTTCAGCAATGAGCGCGACGGTGCTGCTTTTGACATGTACCGCTATAGCGCCGCTGACTACTCACGTGAGGTCCTCTACGAGAACAGCGAGGGGCTCGATTTGGGCTCGATCAGTTCGGAAGGCCGATGGGTGGTGTATGCCCGCAATAACAGCAATGCCGACAGCGACCTGTTCTTGATCGATGTAACGGCTGATGAGCTGGAGCTGGTCAACATCACACCGCATGAGGGTGATATCGAGTACTCAGCGATGGGTTTCACGCCGGACAACAGCCAACTGATTTATTCCACCAATGAATTCGGTGAATTCAGCCAGGCCTGGACTCTGTCCTTGGAGACGGGTGAGCGCGAGGTGCTCGTCGCCGACGATTGGGACGTGATGTATGTCGGCTACTCCCCGAGCGGTCGCTACCGTGTCAGTGGCGTAAACAACGACGCGAGTACGGACGTCACCTTGACCGATTTATCGACGGGCGATGCCGTTGTGCTTAAAAATGTCCCCGATGGCGATCTTGCTCAAGTCCGCTTTAATCGCGACGAGACGGCGATTGCCTTCGGGTTGAACCGCGACACTGCGCCTTATGATCTGTACCACATGCCCTTGGGTGGCGATGCCGTACAACTGACGCAGGCGTTGAATCCGGCGATCAATGGCGACTTCATGGTCGAGGGAGAGGTTGTTCGGTTCGCCAGCTACGACGGACTGCAAGTTCCCGGTATTTTGTATAAGCCCCGCGAAGCCTCAGCAGAGAATCCGGCGCCCGCGATGGTGTGGGTCCACGGCGGCCCTGGTGGTCAGAGTCGAAAGGGCTACTCCGCGACGATTCAGCACCTCGTGAACCATGGTTATGCGGTCTATCAGATCAACAACCGTGGCTCTAGTGGTTATGGAAAAACCTTCTATCACCTCGATGATTTAAAGCACGGGGAGGCGGACCTGGGAGATGTGGTCGCGTCACGAGCTTTCTTGGCGTCTTACGATTGGATCGACGGTGAGCGCGTAGGCATCATCGGCGGATCTTACGGCGGCTACATGGTGGCTGCTGCCTTAGCGTTTGAGCCAGAGGCTTTCGAGGTGGGTGTCAACATTTTTGGTGTGACTAACTGGCTGAGAACGCTGGAGTCTATTCCACCGTGGTGGGGTGCCTTTAGAACCTCGCTCTACGCCGAGCTGGGTGACCCTGCCACCGACACGGATCGGTTGACTGCGATTTCACCGTTATTCCACGCCGAGAATATTGTGAAACCACTGTTAGTTGTGCAGGGAGCGAACGATCCGAGGGTACTGCAGGTTGAGAGTGACGAGCTGGTCGATGAGGTGCGCGCTAATAATGTCCCAGTCGAATACGTGCTGTTTGAGGATGAGGGGCACGGTTTCAGAAAGCGGGTGAACCGGATTACGGCATCAGAGGCCTATCTTCAATTCCTGAATACGCATCTCTAGCCTACGTTCTTATGTTGCGACTCGAAGAGGGCCCTTGCGGCCCTTTTTTTATAATTCAACAGAAGATGCGCCGCGAAAAAACTGACGAGTGCCAACCCATGGTCTACGCTCATAAGAGGCTTTGAGCCTTACAACTAAAATGAGAGGGGATGATTATGTTGAAGTCTTGTGTAGCAATGGCTATGTCGTTATTTACAGCTACATCGTTTGCCGCCCATCACGAAGAGCCCGCGCCCATGATTGCCGAAATCTACGCGTGCACGCTGAACGATGGATATACAACAGGGGACTTGGTTTCGTTTGCACGAGAGGATTTTAAAGCCTTTGCGGATAAGCATCAGATGGCCATGAATACCTTCATTTGGGAGGCCGTTGCGGTAACTCCGCCAGCGGATGAGCCCGACTTACGATGGGTGAATTACTTCCCTGCATGGACTGACTATTTCGCTGGAGACACAGCCTGGCGTGCGCATGGCGAAAAGGTTGCGGCTGGCATTTTTGAGCGAGTCACCTGCGATAAGGCAATCACTGCAGCGGTTCACAATGCAGGCGCGCAGCCTGGAAGTGCAGACGAGAAGCCGCTGATAACCATGCCCTGCCAGTTGAAAGAGGGCAAGACTATAGAGGATGCGCTCGAGTATCGAAAAGGTGTCAACGCCATTGCTAATGAGCTGATTGATGGCTCGGTAGGCAGTGCCGTTTTCACGCCAGCATTGGGCGCGTCGGGCGTCGACTATGTCGCCATGGTGGCGGGTACTACCGATGATATGGCTGCCATGATGGATAATGTCCGAACCATGAAAGCTATGAAGGCACTGCAAGAGGCAGGTCTCGATAACCCGGGAGATTGTGCGACCAACTTACACAAATCCTATCTGGTGATTCAGCGGTAGTAATCGCTGTTGCTCATGCGCCCTCTGGGTTAGCCTGTGGCAGTCAGGGGGCGCTATGGCTACAACCAAGAATAACGATTGGCTCGAGCTCCGCGGCTCAAGCATTTCCTACTTCACGGGCAAGATGGAAAATTACTTTCGGCTGAAGGGTATTCCTTATCGCTTGGAAAGCATGGTTTTCCCGGGGGAAGAGGCCCGAAATAAGAAGGTCCTCGGTATTTCTCAAATGCCAACGGTCCAGTTGCCGGATGGCCGCTGGATGACGGATACCACTGCGATGATTCAGTGGTTTGAGGACGAATACCCCGATAACCCCGTTGTTCCGGAAGATCCTGTGCTGGCCTTTGTCTGCTTCCTATTAGAAGATTGGGCTGATGAGTGGTGGTGGCGACCGGCCATGCACTATCGCTGGTTTTACCGGGATGGCGCGCGATTTGCGTCAGGCCATTTGGCCCGTGAGGTGATGGGTGGTCTACATCTACCGCTCTTTGTAAAACGAGCCATGCTTCGACGGCGTCAGCGCAATGGTTATACCCGTGGCGACGGTATTGGCCCGGAGGCTGTTGTGGGTGTCGAGGCCGATGTGGCGGCACTCTTCTCCCAACTAGAGATCATCTTTTCAAAACGTCGTTTTATTCTCGGCGATCGACCGACTCTGGGGGACATCGGTTTCTCTGGACCCTTTTTTCGACATTTTGCTCTTGACCCAATACCGCTCCAATTACTTCGTCACACGGCACCCAATACGCTGGAGTGGGTCATGCGTTTGTGGAATAGCGGACCCCAGAGCTTACAAGGCGCTCTTATTCATGGCGTTGCTGATGATATCCGCGCGTTGCTACAACACATGGCGAGAGGCTATTTGCCCTATCTGAATGCTAACGTTGATGCGGTCCGGCAGGGTCAATCGACGTTTACCGCTGAGGTTGATGGTGTGAACTACACCCAGGCCCGAAGCTCGCATTACCGAGTGTGGTGCCTATCTGAGCTCCGCTCGCGATTCAATTTGGTGCCACAGGATCTACGATCGGGCTTGCAGTCACTCTTGACAGAAGTCGGGATATGGGACGCTCTGTGGGCGCAGGACGATCTACCGCTAGCCAAGGGTCAAGAGAGTCGCTTACCCTTTTGGGCTGACCACAAGATGCTGCAGGTAAATACCTAGCGCTATGGCGTTATTCAGCCACGGCGCGTAGCCTTCTCAACATGGCCGATACAGTTACGATAAAAGAAGTAGGTCCAAGGGATGGTTTGCAATCGCAGCCCGTCCATCTGACCGTTGAGGCTCGTCTAGAACTGATTGCAGCCTTGATCGATGCGCGACTTCCTGAGATAGAAGTCGGATCCTTTGTGTCTCCTAAAGCGGTTCCTCAGATGGCAGGTACGGATACGTTGGTTGCGGCCTTGCCCAAGAGTGGCTGCACATACAGTGTCTTGGTGCCCAATCAGAAAGGGTATGAGCTGGCCTTGTCCGCGGGCATCACAGAGATGGGCTTGGTGGTCTCTGCGACCGAACTTATGAACCAAAATAATATTGGGAAAGGTCTTGAAGACACCTTCAGCTCCGCCGAGATTATTTTAGAGCGCGCTTCAGAGGATGGGGTCGACGTTCATGTCTATTTGGCGGTCGCCTTCGAGTGCCCCTATGAAGGGCTAGTCGCCCCAGCCACCGTTATCGATCAGGTGAGTCGGTTGATGCGCTGGCGACCCTCACGGCTCATGGTAGCCGATACGATTGGAGCCGCTAATCCGAGGGCGGTCAGTTCACTAGTATCCGAGTTGGTTGCACAGCATGGTTCTGAGGTTTTGGGGTGTCATTTTCACGATACCCGTGCGATGGCAATGACTAATGTATTTGCCGCGTTGGAACACGATGTACGACTGTTTGATAGTGCCATCGGAGGCTTGGGGGGCTGTCCTTTTGCGCCGGGCGCTAAGGGCAATTTGGCGACGGAAGACCTCGTCACCTTGCTCGAAAGCATGGGCGTCAAAACGGGTGTGAGCCTCGAGCATGTCCTCACTGCCGTTACCACGGCGAATCGACTCTTGGGCGCCGATAATTATGGACGCAGTTACTCGTGGGTGTCCCGTAGTTGGCAGAAATTGGGTTAACGCGTCGGCTGGTTCTATTCTTACAAGCCGGCGATTTCGTCGTCTGACATACCCAACAGCTCTGACAATACCTCATGAGTATGAGCACCTACGTCGCCACCAGCCCACTCGGTGCCCCCGGGGCTGTCGCTGAGCCTTGGCATAATCGCTGGAATCTTGAGCGGCTCACCATCGATCTCGACGGTTTCGAATAATCCCCGAGCGTTGTAATGGGGGTCCTCCAGCATGTCGGCTACATTGTAGATCGGTCCTACAGGGACCTTGGCTGTCTCAAGCCTATCGATGATTTCTGTTGACGTGTGTGCGGCGCACCAGTCGGATAGCGCGTCGTCAATTCGTTGTTGATGAATGACGCGTCCCGGGTTTTGAGCGAGCGCTGGGTCGTTAGCGATATCGGGTCGCTCGGCTTCCAACATGAGTCGCTTAAAAATACTGTCGCCGTTGCCACCAATGACGACAAACTTACCGTCTGCACAACGATAGGTGTTGGTTGGCACAATCCCTGTGATGGTTGATCCCGAGGGTTCACGAATAAGGCCAGCCCCGTCGTACTCGGGGATGATGCCCTCCAGTAGATTGAAGACAGATTCGTAAAGCGCCACATCTACTACCTGTCCCTCATTCGACTGATGCCGCTGAATGATGGCAAGCGTCACACCGAGGGCGGCATGAATCGCGGCAACCGTATCCCCAAGTGAGATGTTGGGCCGCACCGGTGGTTCATCTTTGTGGCCGTTAATGTAACGAAAGCCCGCATACCCCTCAGTCACCGAAGCGTAGCCCGGTTTTTGTGAGAATGGCCCTGTCTGCCCATAGCCGGAAATGCGAGCATAGATCAGACCGGGATTCTCAGGTTTAATGTCTTCCGGGCCCAGTGCCCACTTCTCCATGGTCCCGGGCCGAAAGTTCTCGATAACCACATCGGCGGTTTTTAATAGCCGTCGTGTAACGTCGCGACCGTTTTCTGTTTTGAGGTCGAGCACGACACTCTTTTTGTTTCTTCCCAGCGACCGGTACCAGAAAGATGTTCCATTATGAACTTCTCGCCATTGACGCAGGGGATCGCCGCCCGGTGGCTCAATCTTGATTACCTCGGCACCGAAGTACCCAAGAATGGCGCCGGTGAATGGACCTGCAAGGAGCTGACCGAGCTCGACAACTCTGATGCCTGAGAGCGGCTTTGCGGTAGACATGAAAGCTTTTTTTCCTGCAGTAACGATCAACGAGAGAGTCAGCATACTATGCAAGCTTTATGAGACGCCAAATCTCCCCTCAGGGATAGATTGCGCAGGTGTCACATGTCATCCTAAGTCAATAAATCCAATAACCAGCAGGAAATAAACATGACAGTCTTAGCAGACAAAGTAATTTGGATTACCGGTGCCTCGTCAGGCATTGGCAAGGCATTGGCTCAAACTGCGGCACAACAAGATACAAGGCTTATTTTATCGGGTCGTCGCGTCGATGCGCTTGAGTCGCTTGCCAGCGAGCTACCTGTCGATTGTTTGGTCCTTCCGTTTGAGGTCACTGACTACGATGTACTTGCAAGCAAGGTGGACGAGGCATGGGCCTGGCAGGGCAGAGTCGATATTCTGGTAAACAACGCGGGCATCAGTCAGCGCTGTCTGGCCATCGATGCAAGGCCCGAGGTTTACACTGAGCTGATCAACATTGATTTAATTGCGCCTATCTGGCTGACGCAGCTTCAGCTCGAGCGCATGGCGGAGGCGGGTGGTGCTCACATCGTTGCCATCAGTTCAGTGGCTGGACGCATTGGTCCGCCGCTCCGAACAGCTTATTCGGCAGCCAAGTTCGGATTGATCGGTTACATGGATGCGCTCCGAGCGGAAGTTGATCAGATTCATAACATCAAGGTGACCAATATTTTGCCAGGGTCGGTAGCCACGGACGTTGCGCGCAATGCGCTGACTGGCAACGGTTCTAAGCGAGGTGTCTCGGACGCGGTCATTGATGCAGGTGACGATCCTTTGGATTGTGCGAAGTGTATATGGGAGGCCGTCAACGCGGATAAGCCCGAGTACATTTATGCAAAGGAAATGGAGATGGGACTGGCTCAGATGCGGCACGCTGACCCGGACACCTTCTTTGACGCCATCGCCGGTTTTGGTGCGCAAACCGTAGAAGCCTACTGGAAAGAAAAAGAGACGATCTAGCATCGTCCAGGGTCACTCAAAACCCAAACCTTAAGTCTCGAAACGTTGGCTAATGACCGATTTTGTCTGTCCAACTAAATTTTAGTTTGTCTAAATAAGGCGCTCTTCACCTCTAGCGTTTGACACATTTGTGTGTATCATCCCGGATCGCTTCTCTTAGCGTATCCAAAACGTTATCGTGGCGAAATGTGTCAAATTTTTTTGACGCATCAAATGGACATATTTTTTTACATAAAGGTTCCACTCAACCATCACAGAAATCCATAGGAGATTGAACGTGACGCATATTCTTTCAAAAAAGAGAGCTGCGATTCTAGCCTTGGCGGTGCCCTTAGCGATGGGACTACCCGTACAAGCTGTTGCGCAGGACGGTGAGATTGAAGAGGTCATCATCACGGGTACCCGTGTTGCTGATCGCTCAGCTGCCGATTCCCCGGTACCTGTTGACGTTATTAGCGGTAGCGAATTCCGTGACAACGCATCTACTGACGTTCAGGACATGCTGCGTACAGCGGTACCGTCTTTTGACGTAAACACACAGCCCATTAGTGACGCAGCGACCATTTCTCGTCCTGCAAATGTTCGTGGTCTGTCGCCTGATAACGTACTTGTTTTGGTAAACGGCAAGCGTCGTCACCGTGGTTCGATTATCTCGTTCCTGGGCGGCGGTATTTCTGATGGTGCGCAGGGTGTTGATATTGCCGCCATTCCATCGCTTGCGCTGAAGCAGGTTGAAGTACTCCGTGATGGTGCATCCTCACAGTACGGTTCAGACGCCATCGCGGGTGTTTTGAACTTCCTGCTTCGTGACGATGATGAGGGCTTCGAGGTTGTCACTAAGTACGGTTCGACCTTCGAAGGTGAC
>Ga0163109_10000561_pt1 | contig 29691 bp, 28 predicted proteins | sample CRUFie1St13metaG_FD_108704 | JGI IMG/M metagenome (GOLD analysis project Ga0163109, IMG submission 108704) | Marine microbial communities from the Costa Rica Dome - CRUD Field 142mm St13 metaG | ecosystem: Environmental > Aquatic > Marine > Oceanic > Photic zone | place: Costa Rica: the Eastern...
GTCCGAAGGGGATCCGCGTGAACGCCATCGCGCCCGGCATGATCGACGCAGGCATGTCCAAACCGATTTTTGAGAACCCCAAGGTACGCGCAGTGAGAGGCGGCGGCGTGCCACTGCGCGCTTTGGGCGACGCAGCAGACATTGCGGAAGCCGTGATCTTTCTCGACTCCGAGGGCGCGAAATACATCTCCGGCCATGAGCTGGTGGTGGATGGCGGCGTATCTACCAGCGTCATGGCCCACCTCCCTCGCGAATGAAAGCTGCTCGCCAAAATCTGATTCTCGTCGGCGGCATCTTCCACGACTTTCATGCGTCAGCCGAAGCACTTGCGACCGTATTGGCGCCGCTGGGTATTGAGTCGCGTATTGAGGCCGATCTCGATGCCGGCATCGCCAGTCTCGCTGACAACCCGGTCGATCTATTAACCGTCAATGCACTGCGCTGGGAGATGATTGGCGAGAAATACGACCCCTATCGCGAGACGGAGGCTTACTCACCTCCAAGCAAAACTCGAACGGCCATTGAGACGCATCTGCATGCGGGCGGTGCGCTGCTCGGGCTGCATACCGCCAGCATTTGCTTCTCGGACTGGCCAGAGTGGGCGTCGTTTTTGGGCGGCCGCTGGGTGTGGGGCACCAGTTGGCACCCGCAACCCGAAACGGTGAGCGTAGTGCCAGATAAAAATAACGTCCTGGCAGATCTGCCGCCTTTTGCCGTGCACGACGAGCTCTATACCAATTTACTGCTTGAGGCAGGCGCCCAAGTACTGGCCCACGGTCACAGCGCGGCAATGCCGACACCACAGCCTATCGTGTGGTCACACACGGTCGGCGCTGGGCGCGTGATATATGACGCGCTGGGCCACGACAGCGAATCACTGGACCACCCCTCTCATGCTCAGCTGCTGCGGGAGAGTGTGAAATGGGCACTCGGCGAGGCAGACCCGTAATGAAATCGCTCAAGGGCATGTCGATACTCGTTACCGGTGGCGGCTCGGGTATTGGGCTAGGTACGGCGCGTTATTGCATTGAGCGGGGCGCGAAGGTCACGATCTGTGGTCGGCGGGAAGACAAGATCCAGGCAGCGGCCGCGGAATTAGGTGACGCGTCTCGCGGCGTCGCGGCGGATATCACCCTCGCTGCCGATCGGCAAAAATTACTCGAGGCGGCCATCCATCACGGCGGACAACTCGATGCACTGATCAACAATGCAGGCAACATGTATCGGGGCGCCATCACCGAACTGGATGAAACCGCCCTGCAGGAGGTGTTTCACACCAATGTGATCGCAGCCATGATGCTGACCGGCCTCTGCACACCCAGCCTTGCGCAACAGGAGGGCGCCGTGGTGTTTGTCGGGTCCATCCACACCCGCCGCGCTTTTCCGGGCGCCTCCCCCTATGCCGCGACTAAAGCAGCAGTGCAGGGCCTCACGCGCGTGCTAGCCGCTGAACTGGGTGAGCAGAGGATCCGAGTCAACTGCCTGCTACCGGGCGCGGTGTTCACGGAAATCAACCAACGTGCAGGGCTTATGGACGATGAAACCGCGTTGCAAAGATTGGAGGGGATGTCAGACTTGCACGCCTTGGGCCGCATTGGCACCACCGAAGAAATTGCAGAAGCCATGGCTTACCTGATCAGCGCCGAGTGGGTCACGGGCGCCATGATTGATATCGATGGAGGCTTGGGTTTGGGAATCACCGCAGACCCCGCCATCAACAAGAGTAAGGAGAGCAGTGAACATGAGTGAATCCATCAGTGTGAATGTCACCACCCGCGAGGGAGAGCAGAGAACGGTCACGCAGGGCGCTGGACACGAGTCACTCATGCAGCTGCTGTACGAGGAAGATATTGGCGTCGAAGCCATTTGCGGTGGCTGCACCTCCTGCGCCACTTGTCATGTACTGATAGAACCCGAGTGGATGAGCAAATTACCCGAGCGGGACCAAGCCGAACTGATGTTGCTTCAGTATGCGGAGCACTATGATCCCGAACGCTCGCGCCTCAGCTGTCAATTGCAGCTGGGGCCAGAGCTTGACGGCATGCCGCTCACCATTGCACCCGAAGAATGAGCTTCATACTGTGACGGCACTAGCTCGAATTTCGGGAGCCTGCTGATGACCGATCGCGTCGCGCTCTCAAACGCTCAATCAATTGATATTCATGCCCACGCGGTGCTGGCGGGCTCGATGGGTACAGCGGGGCGACACGGACCGGAGATCGGCTACACCGAATCGGGAGCACCCTGGTTCCGGGTCGGGGATTATCGCCTCGACGGCGTTCGCTACGAGGGCAGCCCGTTCATGGAGTCCGATGTCCGGCTGACCAACATGGACGCTGCCGGCATCGACTTTCAGGTGCTCTCGCCCAACCCGCTGACCTATTTTCATCACATCGGCCCCAGCGACGCCGTGGGGTTTTGCGAGCAACACAACAATGCGCTGGCCGAGGTCGTGCTCGCGCACCCGACCCGACTGGCCGGCTTCGCGGCATTGCCCATGCAGGATATTCAGGCAGCTTGTGGAGAGCTCGAGCGCGCCATTAACGAGCTCGACTTACTTGGCGCCTATATCGGCACAGATATCGGGCGCCCGTTGAATGATCCGGCGCTCGACCCTTTCTACGAGAAGGTCGTGCAGCTAAATGTGCCGTTAATGATTCACCCCGCCCCTGCGGGTATCGACGGGCCTGCGGGGGATCCGAATTTAAAACAATTTGATCTCGACCTGCTCACCGGTTTCGCGGCGCAGGAATCGATCGCCGTCGCGACGCTCATCTTTGGCGGCGTGCTGCATCGGCACCCTAATATCGATATCTGCCTGAGTCATGCCGGGGGCACTATGACATCGCTGATTGGTCGCTTTAACCGCGCCTGCACCAAACGACCCTGGGTACCCGAGTATCTCCAGTACGAGGGGGCGTTTGAAGAATCGCTGCAGAAACTATGGTTCGACACTCATGTCCATGACCCACGGGTGCTGAACTGGGTCATCGACATTATGGGTACCAACAAGCTGCTGCTCGGCACCAATTTTGCGGGCTGGGACCAGCATGCCATGACCCAAGATATTCCAGCAGACCTAGCAGTTACGATGGCCGACAACGCGAAACGTCTGCTGAGGGTGAATCCTTAAATGATGAGCAGTACAGAGCGGGAACTCGCCCAGCGCTGGCCGCTGATCATGGCGACCTGCATGGGAATTATCAGCAGCTCCTTCGTATTGCCCTACTACTCCATCGGGGCGCTGCTGACGCCGGTAACCGAGGAATTCGGATGGAGTCGAGCGCAGTTCCAGGCCGCCATTCTGTTCAGCTCAGGCCTCGGGGCGCTGACATCGCCATTGATTGGCTGGCTGAACGACAAATACGGCCCCAGAAGAGTCGCCCTCCCCTCTATGATCGGCCTGTCCCTAGGATTGCTAACTGCCTCCCAGATTCAGGGCGATCTGTGGATGCTATTTCTCGCCTACGGCATGATGGCGCTGCTGGGTGCTGGCACCATACCCGTCACCTGGACACGCGCCATCGCCACGAGCTTCTTCAAACATCGCGGTTTGGCGTTGGGGCTCGCGCTGACGGGAACCGGGATTTGCGCGTCGGTCGCGCCGCATTACACCGTTTGGCTAACCGATCAGTTTGGATGGCGAGGCGCCTACGTGGGTCTAGCCCTAGTACCCTTATTGCTCGCCTGGCCAATGCTCTACTTCCTGTTCAGACCGCTAGATGCGCACTCTGAAACCGAGAATCACGAGCCCGCGACCTCAGCGGCACTCGAGAGCGGTCTAACACTAGGTGAAGCCGTCCGAGGCTATCGCTTTTGGGTCCTCTTGTTGTCGATCCTTTTCGCCTATCAGGGATTTTCGGGCATCGGGCCCAACCTGCTCCCCTCGCTCACTGATGACGGCTTCACTCGGGAACAGGCTGCATCAGTGCAAAGCGTGTTTGGCCTCTCGATCATTATCGGGCGAGTGGTGGTGGGATACCTGGTCGATCGATTGTGGGCGCCTGGGGTAGCGGCCTTCTGCCTTGCCATCCCTGCTGCAGGCGCGGCAATGCTCCATGGATCACAGAGCTTTGAGGCCGCAGCGCTGGCCGCATTTTTAATCGGCTTTGCAGCGGGGGCAGAACTGGACCTGATGGCATTTCTCGCGGCGCGCTACTTCGGCTTGGCTCACTACGCCAAGATCTACGCGATTCTGTACGCAACCCTGGCCGTCTGCTCGGGTACCGCGCCCATGATTTTCGCCTCAGTGTACGACGCAACAGGCAGCTACGATCTGGGCTACTCGATGGCGGCCGGGCTGTTCTTAGTTTCGGCGGTATTGATATTGTTGCTTGGGCGCTACCCACAAGAATATGAGGGCGGACACTGACCCGCCCCCATCGATGTCTTACGAGCCAATCGGCGCCCAGGCCAACAGGCTACTGTCATTAGTGAAGGTATTAGGCACTAAATTAATGCCCCCCGCCTCAGCTAGAGCAACGTAGTCCATCCAACTCACGACCGCTACGATAGGCGTACCCGGCCCGGTATCGAAGGTCAACGGACCATAAACGTTCGCAGTGTAAATTAGATCGTCTTCCGAGACGCGCTGAGTAGCATCATGACGCGCACCCGAGGGCTCATAGAACCATGTACCCGGTCCATACCCTTCTGGCGGGCCGGCGCGCACACCCAATGCGCCCTCGAGCACCAGAAAATCAGACCCTCCGATGTGGTTATGAGGCGCCGCAACACCGTTATGGCGAACCATCAGTGAGATGAATCCCGTCTCCTGACTGACACGCAGCACCTTCAGGCCAATATCAGGCAGGTCTGGATTCACCACCCAGGGCACGGCACGGCAATCGATGAAGTAAGGGTGCTGAAAAGTGTCAGCGGTGGCAGTGGTCACACTCGCCACCAAATGACCTGACTTTTTGCCCGCGATAGCTAACGGCGCGCCTTCGCCTGAATAAGCCTCGCGTTCGACCATGCACTCGGCCAGCGTATTGGGCACCATGCTGATACCGGCTTGTAACGCCATTTGCCGAATATCTGCGCTAGTGACCAGACGGTCTACCTGATTATCGGCGGAGAGCATGGCAAAGGCGCCGTAGCAATTCACCAAGAGCTCCGATTCCTCAGTCGCCGTGAGGCTTTGCATGCAGGTATTGGCTGAGAGATATCCCCAAATGCCCGGCTCCAGATGACTTTCGCCACTATCATCAGCGTAGTCCAGCGCCCCTGAGAGCACCAGCAGATCCATGCCCGAAAGAGACAACAGACGCTGAAGTACGGCGCCCTTTTCGAGCCGCACAATGACACTGGACATGCCGCTTTCCATGCTGGCCCGCAGCGGCTTCAGTGAGAAACCGGCCACGCCACTGAGCGGTAGCCATGGCAACAGATTGGTATCGACACCGCCCTCTGCGCCGTCGGGATCAAATTCAGGGTTGAACGCCAAAGACCCTTCACTCATAACGATTCCCCTTATCGGTCTATAGCTGTAAACCTAACGCATTCAGGCGCGTCTCAAAAGGGACAGACCACCCCAACCCAATCGTTTTCCTTACTGGCATGACCGCCTTGCACCGTCAGCAAAACGGTCGCTTGTCAGAGCAGCTGCGGACGCTTAGTTTGATCTCTGCTCACACCAATGGCGATTCAATTATGACAAACCAGACCACAGCCACCGATGGCTTCGTGCTCAATCAGACCATGATGCGCATTAAGGATCCCGCGCCATCTCTGGACTTCTACCAGCAGGTACTGGGTATGACCCTCTACCAGCGCGTGGATTTCGCCGAAATGTCCTTCTCTCTATATTTCTTGGGTTACCCCTCCAACCACCAAGGAGAGAACCTGCCCAGCGAGCCCGCTGAGCGATCTCGATTCACCTTTCAGCAAAGCGCCCTATTGGAACTCACCCATAACTGGGGTACGGAAGACGACGAAAATTTCGAGGGATATCACGACGGCAATACCGAACCCCGAGGCTTTGGTCACATCGGCATCACGGTGCCCGACGTGGACGGCGCCTGCCAACGCTTTGAGGAACTGGGGGTCGAGTTTGTCAAAGGGCCCAACGATGGCTCAATGAAAGGGCTGGCCTTTATTAAAGACCCCGACGGCTACTGGATTGAGATACTCAACGCTGACGCCATCACTTTATTGATCGGCGAGCACGGGGCGCTGAGTCACTGATCAACTAGCTGAGCCTCAACCCATTTCTTCCGCCGCACGCCGGCGCGTTTCCGTGGGCGATTCTCCGTAATGCGCACGATAGCGCTTACTGAAGTGCGAGATATTGGAGAAGCCCCAGGCATAAGCGATCTGACCAATCTGAAGATGCGCACGAACCGGGCTATAGAGATCTTTTTGACAGCCCGCCAGACGCTTGAGAATGATGAGTTCGTTTACGGTGACTGACTGATCACGGAACAGCCAGTGCAGATAACGCTTAGAAATTCTGTGCACGTTCGCGATCTGGCTCACGCTCAGTGTGGGGTCGGGCAGGTGCTGGTCAATGTAACGGATGATCTCGCTACGCTGGCGCTCACGTAGGCTTTGATCGTGATGCAAGCCTCCTGGTAGCGCCCCCGACACGAAAGCATTGACCGCATCAAGTATTGTGTCGGACTCAACCTCCGCATCGTCAAAATCGCGATCAGCCACCGCCCTGATCAGATTGCTCAGTAAAAATCGGCTACCCGAGGATGGGTCAAATTTGCGTGGCATCTGGTTAAGTGCCGCAAGCGCGTTGTGACTAAGCAGACGGGAGGGCATTGCCAACGCCACCTTGTGCAATGACTCATACACCTCGAACTGCGTCGCCTTTGAACTGTCCCAGACAAAGGTGTCACCGGCGGCAACCGTGTAACGCTCCCCGCCAAACTCAATATGCTCACCCCCTTCAAGGTAGCTGAGCAGTATGACCGACGGCTCCTCGATGCTCTCGGCATGTTTCTCGGTACGATAACCCGAGCAGGGATCGCATCGACTCTCAATGACATTGATGTCGCCGATCACCTTATGACGAAGTGAAGCGCTAAAGCGACCACCGGGAGTTTTACCTGGACACCAGTCCGAACCCTGCGCGAACATTAGTTTATCTACCCAGGCCTCATAGGCATCCGCACCACGAATACCACCCGAGTCCCAGGACTCTCTCACGAAACAGTTCATTTATCGGTCTTATGAGTCTCGCTAGCGGACCACAGTATCAACTGTGGCGATTTGGTCAAGTCAGCGCGCTAATCGCAGGCACCTGCCGTTTCACCCAGAGAAAAATCGCTTGTCCCTCTGAACACAGGTGTGCGCGGCCCGTGTGCCTATACTGATTTTGTCGACACCTCGACTGTCTAAACACACCATGAGAGAGGACAGCGCATGCTAAGGCACTCATTTCACACCCTGAATCGCGTATCCCTTGCTATTTTGACGATTTCTCTAGGCATCGGAATCGACGGCATACCCGTCGCCCTCGCACAGGGCGCGTCACTTGAAGAAGTCATCGTGACGGCCAGAAAGCGCGATGAAAACCTGATGGACATACCGGAGTCGGTCTCTGCCATTGGCGCAGCTGAGGTTGAGCGTCGCAACATCAAAGGCCTTAACAAAATCGGATTAGCCGTCCCTAACCTGAATCTCTCGATGCGAACAGACGGCTACCCCAATGTGACCATTCGTGGTGTTGGTGCCTATGGTATGACTCAAGGGGTGGGCTTCTATCTCGACGACGTGCAGCTCTTCAGCGACGCGTCCTCTCGCTTTGGCGATATAGAGCGAATAGAGGTTCTGAAGGGTCCTCAGGGCGTTTTGTATGGTGGAAGCAATATTGGCGGTGCAGTCAAATATGTGAGCAAAACTCCGTCAACCCAAGAGATGGGAGGCAGACTAAAGGTTCTAGCTGGAGAACAAGGCATTTGGGACATTGAGGGTGATATCAACGTCCCTTTGTCAGAGAAGTGGGCGCTGCGAGCTTTCGCCTTCACCCGCGAAGATGACGGCTTCATGACCAATCCGGGGTCGCTATCGCCTGTTTTTGGGGTGGACTACAACCAACCTCAGGATGTCGGCGCTTACGAGCAGTCTGGCGGGCGATTGGTCTTACACGGTGACATTTCGGACCGTGTCAGCGTCACGGCATCGGCGCGATACAACGAGTATGATGGCCCAGTTAACAATTGGGCCCGGGAAATGGGTACGCCCGGCAATCTGCAGTATCCCTTCACTCTGGACACCAACCTTAACCCAACTCACAAACGAGAGACATTTGGAGCGCGCTTTGAGATTAATGCTGAATTCGATAATTTCGACTTCAAGAGCATCACATCTTACACGGATACCGAGAGCGATCGTCATACTGATGTCGACCTGACGCAGCTTTGGTTTTTCAATACATTTAGGCCTGAAACCATGGAGGTCTTAACGCAAGAATTCCGTTTCTCGTCTAATTCAGATGGGCCCTTGCAGTGGGTTGGGGGGATTTATCTCATGGATTTCGAGGAGACCATGAATTCCTTTCTCGATTTTGGATGGATTATTCTCGAAGCAGATGACCCGTCAGTGCACGTGCAAGTCCCGTTCGAAACCCGGCGAGAAGATAAAGGCAACTTAGCGGCCTTCGGAAACGTGACTTACGAAACAGGACAGTGGGAATTGGGTCTTGGTCTAAGAATTGATCGTTGGGAGTCAGAAGAAGAAGCCCTGGACATTGGACACTCTGCGTCGAAGGATGATGTGGAAGTTTTACCCAAGCTGTCAGTAACAAGACACTTAAGCGACAACTCTATGGCCTATCTCACTGTTTCGAAAGGCTTTGAGCCAGGAGGATGGGTAGGGATAGCTGATGGTGCACCACCGGTTTATGGCCCGAATGGGGAAAAAACCCTAGCGGGTTTTGATCCAGAAGAGGCAATTCAGTATGAGTTCGGATGGAAAGGGTCCTCTGCAGATGGACGTTTGCAAGCAACAGCATCCGTATTTTTCATCGATTACGACAACCGCCAATTCGAATTCATAGTGCCTAACCCCAGCGGAGACGGCACTTTGATAGACGGTATTGAAAACATAGGAGACTCTGAGCAGAGAGGCCTCGAGGCCAGTCTTACCTGGAGAGCTAGTGAATATCTGCAGATAGCAGCAGCTTATGGGTATATAAGCGCTGAGTGGGATGACAATACGATTCTACCTGACGGCAGCGCAAATCTGGGCGGCCAGACGCCACCGCAAATCATTGATAAAAGCCTTTCATTGACGGCCAATTTCCAAAAACCTGCGTTCTCTGGATTCGATTGGTTAGCTAACTTTCAGCTGAGTCACAATGGCACCATGGAAGGTGGGAAGCCCTCTGGCGGGACCGTCACTAATCCAGAATTTACAGTTTTAAATCTGCAAGTGGGGTTAGTCTCAGACAGCTGGGAACTGCTGCTCAATCTAGATAACGCTCTCAACGAGAAGTACTACACCGACATTGAGCCATTCCCTAACTTTGGTTTTGGTGGCCTCATTGGTACCGAGCCGGCGGAAATTATAATTGGTACACATGGGCACCCAAGACTGTTTACAGCGAGCGCAACGTACAGATTCTGATAAAGTGCTGAAATAAGCCAAATCAGCGGACAAGCTATGTCTGACGCGCTAGAGCTCGCCACGCGCGCACTGAAGCATTTCAACGAGGGCACTACCGATCTGGCGCCCTCGCAAATGCGCATCCCCCTCTCCGCCTATACCGATGAAAAACAGTATCGGGCGGAACGTCACGCCATATTTTTTGAATCGCCTATTGCGGTGGCGCTGTCACTAGAGGTAGCCGAACCTGGTGACTTCCAGACTCAAACGGTCATGGATATACCCTTATTGATCACTCGGGACAGAGATGGGCGCGTTCACTGTTTCATTAATGTCTGCAGACACCGAGGCGCCAAGGTCTGTCAGTCGAAAAAAGGTCACCAATCCCGCTTCAGCTGCCCTTACCACGCCTGGACCTACAATAATCGCGGCGAGCTGGTTGGCATCTACGGGGAGGAGACATTTGGTGATGTCGATCGGGATAGCATGGGCCTCACTGAGCTGGCTTGCGATGAAAGCGCGGGAGTCATTTTTGTTTGCCTGACTCCAGGCAAGACATTTGAGCTGAGTGAGTGGCTGGGTGAATTTGCAGATAAGCTCGCGGATCAGGCACTACACGACTGGCATCTCTACACGGAACGCTATCTCTCTGGCGCTGGGTGGAAAGCAACCCTAGATGGCTATCTGGAGATCTACCACCACGACAGCGTTCATGGCAAAACCGTGGGGCCACACACGGTTGGCAACCTGCTGGTTCACGATACCTGGGGCGCGCATCAGCGAATGGCGATCGCCAGAAAAAACATTGGCGAACTCAATGAGTCACCGCCCGAGGCCTGGGCGGCGCCCGAGGCCTACATCCGCGTGGTGCACTCGGTGTTTCCGAATCTTTCTATCTCCGCGATTCTTGGCGGTCAGTGCTTGATCGGTTTCATTTTCCCGGGCGAGACAAGCACTACCACTGTGACGCGCCAGCTCATTCTGAGCGCGAAGGCACCGGCCACCGATCAAGAGGCCGAGGAAGTAGAGACCTTCAGCCAAATGACGCTACAGGCAGTTCGAGACGAGGACTATGCCCTGGTTGCCACTGTACAGAGCGCGTTGCACTCGGGCGCGAACGATAGCTTCCTGATCGGCCGAAATGAGCCTGCGGTTCAGCACTATCATCGATCCATTGCCGCCGTCTGCGGCACCGGCTGACTGCCCTCTCGCTAGCGACTAACGGCCCAGCCGGCTAAGCTCGTGTGGCATTGCCATGAGGGAGTCTTGCCATGGGTATCATCGATTATCACAGCCCGCTGAATATTCTCGTTTCGGTGAAGGGACATCCTTTTGAGCGGGACGCCTTTGCCGCGCTATTTGAATCCTTTGACGGTATCCGCCACACCTTCATCGAGCAGCCCGCCAGTCAGTCATTCATGAATCCGACCGCGGCTGCACCATGGGATGCCCTGGTGTTTTATGACATGCCGGGCATCGATTTCAGCACCCAGCCTCCGGGGCTGGTGCCACCGTCGGATGAGTTCAAACGAGGTTTTCTGGACTTGCTGGCCGCCGGTAAAGGCATGGTGTTCTTGCACCATGCGATCGCTGGTTGGCCGCTGTGGCCAGAATATGGCGAAATCATGGGGGGACGCTTTTTTTATCTGCCCACCGAATGCCGCGATCAACCGGTGCTTGATTCGGGCTACCGACACGACGTGACGCACACCGTTAGCGTATTGGACACCGAGCACCCCATCACCGCGGGCCTGGATGGCACCTTCCCGCTGACGGACGAGCTTTATCTTTATGAGGTGTTCGGGGACGCCGTGACGCCGTTGCTCAGCAGTAACTTTCCCTTTGATCGCGAGCATTTCTACTCCGCTTATCACGCGGTCACAGGCAACATGTTTTGCAACGATGAATGGCCCCACCCCGACGGGCATAACCTCATTAGCTGGACAAAAACGGTTGAAAACAGCCGAATCGTGTATCTGCAGCCCGGCGATGGGCCCGATACCTATGCCTCACCGCACTATCGCAGGCTGCTGGAAAACGCGATCCGTTGGGCGGCCGCCTGAGATGGCGACGCTAGGGAAGCGCTATTGACGCAACCACCCTGTCGTAGAACAAATCAAAAGCATAGGTATAGTCGGCGTCCTCTTTGATGTTCCAGCCGGTGAAGACCGCCACCAGATCCAACTCAGGAACAATCAATGGGAACTGCCCGCCCCATCCCCAGCCGCCGTACATTTTCGGGCCATCCTCCGTTTGATGGCGGTAAATCCACCACTGGTAGCCATAACCCCATCCGTCCGGGTCATTGGCATCAACAGGGATCCACGATGTTTCGGAGCGGCGAACCCAGTCTATTGGCACCACTTGCTCTTCGCCCCAGCTACCATCGCGCAAAAACAACAGTGCAAATCTCGCCAAATCGTGGGCACTGAGGAACAGTCCCCCACCAGCGTTCGTAAAACCCTCTGGCGCTGTATTCCAAAAGTAGTCAGTGATGCCAATTGGCCCAAATAAATGCTGCTCGGCATACTCGTTCGTCGGCACCCCAGTGGCTGTCGTGAGGATTTCAGACAGCGCCTGACTCGAGGCGCTGTTGTAATCAAATAGCGTGCCCTGCTCTACGGACAATCGCTTCTTTAGAAGATAACCAACCCAATCATTTGTCGACTCGACCGCGGTGGCATCGTTCTCCTGACTGAAGTAAGAGACCTCCTCCTCCCAATCAATGCCCGCCGTCATCTTCAGCACATTCTCGAGAGTCACAGCTTTGACGGCGGGGTCCGCGAACTGGCGGTGTGGCAGTAGATCGCCCAACGTGGCGTCAGTGCCTGGTAGTTCACCACGGGCGATAGCGATGCCGATCAGCGCAGACATCACGCTCTTTGAAACCGACTGAAGACTGTGTAGGTCTGTTTCTCCGTGGAATGGGTAGGCTCGTGTATTAAAGTAATCCCAGGGCGGCGGACTCGGATATACGAGACCCGCGTGCTGGGCGTCGTAGTCCCATTGGTATCGACGGTCAAACACAATCTGCCCGCGACGGATAATCGTCATCGAGTCGATACTGCCGTGCTCCCCTGCCCGTATTTCGGCATCGAGCGCCTGCAAGGGCGCAGGATCTATCCCGACCGAGGCCGGATCGGCATAAGTCCATTTTTCGCGTGGGCTAATGCTGTCGGAGACCGCAGAACTCGAAAGCGACACAGCCAATAGACCCGCCCCTACAACGGTCACAACAGCATTTAAATAGAGCCTCCGATGTCTTTTCATATCGATTAAAACCAAGCGGACCAACAGATCCTATATTCTGAGATAAGTTTGCTCCTCACCGCCTCACCGGAGAATCGTCGCACAGCGCTCGTTTCCCACTAGCATGTTACAGGTAGCGGCTTGTTGACCGGCTGGGTCAGCGACTCGGGCAACTGAGAGAAACCAATGATCGCGCTATATCCAGGTGTTAATTCTTTATGCACCACCCCCGCAGTGGCGACGATTTTTGCGCCGCGCTGGCACGTGATGGACTCACCATCCTCGGTCGACAAGGTGATTTCACCGCCCGTGACATACACCACCGAATCAAAGTCATGCCAATGGAAATCGTTTTCCTCAGCAGGAAAATCGAAAGCCATGGCGTGGTAGCCCATCGCCCCAATCTCGGCATATGCCTGAGCTTCGTCATCAAAAGTCAGCAGTTCATTCATGGCCAGTCACTCCTCGTTTTTGCAACACCACTGTATCGCTATCCCCTGCAATTGCACACCTTGCCGCTGTGACTCTCGCTACCAACCGGCTATTCCACTGTGCGCACCCCAGATAGCGATCAAGCTGGGTCATTTGAAGAGGGGTTGGTATGGTAGGCCTATGTCCGACCTCACCGCACTGTCCGCCATTGAGCTCTCCAAAACCATCACCTCAGGTGCTGCCTCCTGCGTCGAGGTCATGGATGCCTTTCTCGACAAAATCGAGACGTTAAACGCGCACGTGAACGCGTTGGTTAACCTTATACCCCGCGATGAATGCTTGAACCTTGCCAGACAGGCCGACGCTGCCTCTCGCATTGATGCAGGGCCTGGATGGCTGCACGGTATTCCAGTGGCAGTGAAGGATCTCTCCAGGGCAAAGGGACTGGCCACAACCTGCGGCTCTCTGCTTTTTCAGGACGAGATCGCCACCTACGACGATCCACACGTTGCGCATCTGCGTGCCGCTGGCGCCATTATTATCGGTAAAACCAACGTGCCGGAATGGGGATTAGGTGGACACACCGACAACCCGCTGTTTGGTCTAACCCGGAACGCCCACGATCCTCACCTAAGCGCGGGTGGCAGCAGTGGCGGTGCTGCAAGCGCACTTGCCAGCGGCATGCTAAGCATCGCAGACGGCAGCGACATGATGGGCTCACTGAGGACACCTGCGGCTTTTCAGGGCCTGATAGGCTTTCGGCCCACTCCGGGCGTCGTGCCCCTTGCCCCTGAAATGGACCCAATGGAACTTGGCCTGGTGAGCATCGGTCCCATGGCAAGAGACGTGGCCGACGCCGAGTCCCTGTTCAGTACCCTTGCCGGGCGCGCACCGCAAACATCTGCCCACAACCCCGGAGAACCTCTGCTAGCGGGATTAAAGATAGGCTGGTTGGGCAATGCAGGAGGCCAATGGCCGATCGAGCCGTCGATTCTGCGCTATTGCGAGCAGGCGCTGACGGTGCTCGCAACGGCCGGCGCGAAGGTTGACGCGTGCATCCCCCACCAGATTGCCGATCTTTGGTCGTGTTGGCTGACGCTCCGGCAAACCGCTCTGTCGCCGGGAAAAGCGCTTTATCGGGACCCGAGTAAGCGTCCGTTAATGTGCGACAACTGGCAGTGGGAAATACAGCAGGGAGCGCTTTTGAGTCGTGATGAAGTCGGTGCAGCGGAGCAGGCCCAACGGGCATGGTGGGCGGAATTAGACAGGCTGTTCAGCCAGTACAATGTGCTGATCGGACCCGCATGTCAGGTGCACCCTTTTACATCGGCAGACGGTACACCAAGGCAGATTCAAGGCCGAGCTCTCGACACCTATCATCGTTGGCTGGAGGTCAGTCTGCCGGCGTCTTTGGGCAACCTGCCGGTGATCACGATGCCGATTCCGGGTCTGTCGCCACAGCATATGACCGCACTGCAGCTCATGATGCCCTCGGGCAGCGATCAGGCGCTGCTCAGCGTTGCCCGGGCTGTTGAGAACGTCCTCAGCCGGACAAGCTAATCAGTCATCATCATCTCGATAATCTTTGAGCACGCGGCGCCACGTCCATAAACCGGCGCCGACCAGGACCAGCCCATAAGACATGGCCAAAACCAGCTCACCACTCATGACTCATTCTCTGCGATAGTGGGCAAGACACCTGCCACAGCCTCTTGATAAGGCAAAGCATAAAACAGGGTCATCGAGGCCGCGATCAAGGCGCCCATCACCACCATCACTTTGGGCCATAGCAGCGTTTGCCTGACCGTCTCAGGATCTCGCTCGGCACTTGGCATGAGATGCAAGCCCTGCTGATAGTCAGATTCCGTCGCCGTTACAGTTCCTCTGCGAGAGACAATCGCCACAGCGATGTAGCTGCAGACAACGCCGACAAGAATCGGGTCGGCCATGACCGGCCATTTCACAAGACCGACCAACGACAGCGCATTCATGCCGACATTGACCGCGAAGCCCACCGCCATCCCCCAGAATGCCCCGGATTCAGTGATGCGGCGGCTCCAAATGCTCATAAACGCGACCACTCCCCATGAGGACGCAAACAGCGGCCCCGCGAAGTGCGTCAACCAATAAATATTGCGGGGTAACAGCAGCGCCAAAACGATCACAGTCACACCGACACACAGCATCGCTGCTCGCGCGTTGCGCAGTCGCCCGCCCTGGAGCTGTGATAGCTTATCCTCGCTAGCCCCGGAATCGGCACTCTCCTCAGGATTAGCCTCAGCATTAGCCTCCCCACTTTTCTCAGCACTACCCAAGATATCGTGGCTGACACTGAAGCCCACCAGCGACAAGAAGGTCGAGGCTGAAGACAGTCCCGCTGCCAGCACGCCGCAAATCAAGACAGCGCCCAGCACGGTCGGCAGCAGATTCATGGAGACCCAAATCATGGTGCTCTCTGGAGGCGAGATGTCGGGGTTGATGAGGTTGACGGTGGCGGCGGCAAAGTTAGTCACCAAATAAAGCAGCAACATGGCAATCAGGGCACCGCATGCCGACCGGATGACAACGTGCTCACTGCGCGCCATCAGGTAGCGACTGGTTTGCCAGGGACTGACAGCCACCACAATGCCCCACGCCACTCCCAGGATACTGGCCCACACCAGGGCCTCCATAGGCGTTTTCCAGTAGACATCTGGGCCAACACGCCCGTGCCAGGCGATGATCCCGGGCTTGTCTGCATAGGTCGCTAGTGAGCCGATAACGCTGGACCAACCACCGGCTGCCTGCACAATAAAAAAAGCTGTGACCACAACTATGCTGGAGAACAGCAAGAACATGACCGTATCGGTCAATATGACGCCACGGGATCCAGAATACAGCGTAAACAGCGTGTAGCTGGCCCAGACCATCAGTATCGCGATCACCTCACTAAAGCCAGTGACTTCAGTAATGATCAGCGCCATGCCCCATGTCACGGCCAGTAGATATGCAGACAAACCGGCCACAATCGAAACGCCGGCGAAAACCTGTATGCGACGGCTGTTGAACCGGGAACGAAAAAAATCAGGGACCGTTAGTGCCCGGCTTCGCCTGAGGTACCGACCAAAGAACACCGCGCCGACGATATAACCCAGGCAATTGAAGCAGGTCATGATGATGACCAACGGTGCATGACCTTGGTAAGACATGCCGGCCTCGCCCATAAAGGCATTGGTGCTCATAAAGCTGGCTACCAACGTCCCCAGAATCAACACGGTGGGGGCATTACGCCCTGCGACAAAAAAGTCCTCGAGGTGTTTGACCCGCTTGCCGGCATACCAGCCGATAGCTAAATAACAGCCTAGACTGATAACGATCCCCGCCTGAAAGCTATTCACGGATCAACCGCACCAGGGATGAGAGAAATATCGTCGGCATGAACATATCCGCCCTGGAAACACATCAACCCAAAACCCTACTCACGTCCATTGACGGTGGCTTCGATAATCAGTCTCTCGATGGTCTCCACATCCGCAGACCGAGGATTAGTGGCCGCTGCGGCATCCAGATACGCTTTTTCGGCAAGGCTCTTTGCACCGTCTGCCGGCACGCCAATGTCTGACAGAGACCGCGGAATGTTCAATTGGTCGAGCAGCTCGCGGATCGCCCTTTCAAACGAGTCAAAATCGGTGCTAGCCAAGCCCAGCGCACGCGACATGGCAGGCACCTTGTCGACGATCGCAGGTGCGTTGAAACGCAGTACCGCCGGCAGAGCGATGGCGTTGGTCAGGCCATGGTGCGTGTCGTACTCGGCACCGACCATGTGACTGATGGCGTGCACCATGCCCAGTCCTTTCAAAAATGAAACCCCCGCCAAGCACGCTCCGATCTGCATGCCGCCGCGTGCGGAGATGTTGTCGGGTTCAGCAACCGCTTTGGGGAGCCATTGGCCGATGAGCGCCAGCGCCTCCAGCGCTATGCCGTCACACATCGGATGCAGATCGGGGACACAATAGGCCTCAATGGCGTGCACCATGGCATCGATCCCTGTCCACGCTGTGAGGTTCGCCGGCAATCGCAACGTAATCATTGGATCCAACAGTGTTAACGACGGTTTGAGGTCGGCGTGCCATACGCATAGCTTCATCCCGCGCTCGGTGTGCGTGATCATAGCTGTGCTCTCTGTCTCAGCGCCCGTCCCCGCCGTCGTCGGTATGCAAATCAGCCTAGGAAATTCGTGCTCATCGGCTAACGTCGGCGCCTCACGGTCAAAGTCGAATTGCCAGATGTCTACATCGTTGTGAGCGGTTAGCGCCGTGGCCTTGCCCGCATCCATCCCGCTGCCGCCACCAATAGCAATCACTGCATCGTGTGCGCCCTCACGAAAAATCTGTCGCGCCACCTTGATATCTGAATCAAGTGGATTGGGGGCAACGTCGGCAAATACCTGACTATGTATATCAGCCTCAGTAAGAGTGCGCTGAAGCTCCCCAATAAACGGCAGCCCTGCCGATCCGCGGTCGGTGACGATCAAGGGATTCGACACCCCCATCTCCCCGACCCGCCGGCCCAACTCCCCCAATCTACCTGGCCCATAAGCGATGGGCACGGGGAATGACCAATCGCAGTTTTGATTGATTTTTTTATCAATAATTTCAGTCATCTATATCGACACTCTAAGGTTCATTTTATGGAACCGGGCGCCGCGATTGCACCGTTAAAAAAAGCCTATCAAGCATTAAAAAACCAGTGCATCTGCGCGCCGCTTTCCCTATATTCGCGGCTGAAATCTGCACTCGGATGACCATATCACGACCCTTCAGATTCATGGGCCGGTCTCAGTGCGCGCTGCAGGTTCCATGCACCGATCTTGATGCACCGGTCGCTATCAATCTGGCTACAATAATGGGCCGCTGCGTTAAGCAGCAGCGGCATGCAAAACCTCAGCATGAGATAACCACCATGACTTCACCTGTACTCTCTCTTTCTCGACGCCTGCGCAAATCTCCCTTCGAATCCCGATCGCACGTCGGCGCGAGAGCTGCTTCGGTATATAACCATGTCGTGCTGCCAACCGCCTATACCTCGCTCGAGGATGATTACTGGCACCTTAGAGAGCATGTTCAGATCTGGGATGTGGCTTGCCAGGTTCAGGTCGAAATCAAAGGCCCCGAGGCACTCAAACTCGCTGAGTATCTGACCCCCAGAGATCTGTCCAAGATTGTCCCCGGGCAGTGCATGTATGTGCCGCTGATTGACGAAAAGGCCGGGATCATCAACGACCCCATCATCTTGTGCCTGGCACCCAACCGGTTCTGGCTATCGATCTCGGACTCCGACGTATTACTGTGGGTCAAGGGCTTGGCGATAGGCGCGGGTTTCGATGTTGAAGTCCGAGATCCAGACGTATTCCCTCTTTCGATTCAGGGTCCGAAATCCGAAACCTTGCTCAGCCGGCTGATCGAAGAGGCCGTCGGAGATATCCGGTTCTTCCGCTTCATCGAAACACAGATTGACGGAATACCACTGGTGATTGCTCGCACGGGCTGGAGTGGTCAAGGAGGCTTTGAGCTTTACCTGAGCGACCCATCCAAGGGCGAGCGCCTGTGGGACATCGTGACCGAGGCCGGCGCCGACCTGAATCTGCGTCCGGGCTGTCCTAACTTGATCGATCGGATCGAGACCGGGCTGCTATCCCACGGCAACGACATGACGCTGGACACTAACCCGATCGAGGCGGGGCTCGACCGCTTCTTCAAAATGGGCAAAAGCGCTGACTACCTCGGTCGGGAAGCCTTGGAAAAAATTGCAGCCGCGAAGCCCGATATGAAGTTCGTGCGAATGGTCGCTCAGGGAGAATCCATCGCCAATCCCCGAGAAACTTATCCCATGGCGGCCGCAGACGGCAAAGGCGACGGCTACGTCACCAGTATCACTTACTCACCGCGACTAAAATGTAACGTTGGAATGGGCTATTTGGCAGCGGAGTGTGCGAGCGTTGGCAGAGAAGTCACAATCAGCGTTGCCGACCGGGTGATCTCAGCGCATGTTGCCGACAACAACTGGGCAACACAGCCCGAGGAGTGAGCTCATTTTGGGGTGTTGTCGTCTAACGTCCGGGCCTTGAGTGACGAGAATGACGCGTCGAGTGATACGCACTCTTTCGCCTCTCGCACCTCGGCCACCTTGCGTCCGAAGCGATCCAGAATGAGCCTGCCAGGCAAGGCAGCCAGCTCTGTATGCAGATTTTGGGGGTCCATTTCACAAAGATGCACCTATTGGCCACCCTCAGTATCCACCACGTGGCACTTGTAATCCGACCACTGCTGGGCTTGGATACAGAGCGAGCAAGCCCCAAAGCCCGCTATCACGCCAATCCGTGCACCATTTTGGTTTCGAGAAAGTCCTCGAGACCCATGTCTCCGCCTTCGCGACCGTTACCCGAGGCTTTGTAGCCGCCAAACGGGGAACCGTATTCGTAAGCGCCGCCATTGATATGCACTGCACCCGCTCGCAGCGATCGTGACAATCTCGCTGCGCGCTCAGTGCTGCCGGTCTGAACGTACGCGGCAAGGCCATAGGGCGTGTCGTTCGCTATTTCGACCGCGTCCTCCTCGTCATCAAACGGAATGATCGCCAGCACCGGGCCAAAGATTTCCTCTCGCGCGATCCGCATGGTGTTGTTCACATCAGAGAACACCGTGGGACGCACGTACCAACCGGCATCGAAACCCTCAGGGCGCCCCAGTCCACCGACGAGTAATGTGGCACCCTCTTCAATTCCGACCTGGATCATGTTTTGCACCCGATCGAACTGAATTTGATCAAACAAGGGTCCGATGTGATCGCCCTCGTCTTCGGGATTTCCGACAGCGGTGGCCTCCGCTGCGCACCGGGCAATCTCCACCACCTCGTCGTAGCAAGACCGCTCTACAAGCAGCCGCGTCGGTGCATCACAAGACTGTCCGGTGTTGAACATGCACTCGGCTACGGATTGCGTGACTCGCTCCTCGAGGTCGCAGTCGGCAAAAACCAGATTGGGCGACTTGCCGCCCAACTCCAGTGTCACGCGCTTTACCGAATCTGCCGCATCATGGGTAACAGCTGTGCCTGCCCGTGTGGACCCGGTAAACGACATCATTTGTACATCGGGGTGGCGTGACAGCGCCGACCCCACCACCGGGCCGACACCGTTCACCAAATTGAAGACGCCCGCGGGCACGCCAGCCTCGTGCAGTATCTCTGCATACAGCATGGCGGATATCGGGGTATGTTCACTGGGCTTCAGAACACAGGCACATCCGGTTGCGATGACAGGTATCACCTTGAGCACCACCTGATTCATTGGCCAATTCCAGGGGGTAATCAATCCACATACCCCGATCGGCTCACGCAGGAGCACCTCCCCGTTGGCAAACCGCTCCTGCTCCTCCAGTTTTTCCAGCGCGGCAACAAAACCATCGAGATGCCCGATCGCCGCGTCGGCCTGAGCGTCCCGCGCCATCGTGATAGGCGCGCCCATTTCGAGCCGCATCGCTTGGGCCAGCTCTTCAAAACGTCGCTCTGTCACCTCTCGGATCCGACCGAGCAAAGTCAATCGGTCTGCTTTGCTGGTTTGACTGTAGTGCTCAAAGGCGGCCTGAGCGGCGGCTACCGCCCGGTCAACGTCGGCATCATTGCCCAACGCCACCTCGCCCACCCTCTGTACCGAGGCCGGATTAAGAACCGGCATCTTGTCAGTGGAAAGCGGGTCCACCCACTCTCCGTTGATATAAAACTTCAGCAACTTATCCACGACATTCGACTCCCTCGCAAACCGCCATCAGGCGCGCAGCCATTTTGGCAAGACCTCGGGCGCTACTGACACGCCCTCCCCAACAGATACCACTCCGGGCACCTCTACTACACCGACCAGACCTCGACTGAACTTGGCCGCCTCAATAAAGTCCGCCTCCCCTAGTGGCACCCCGGTGGCAGTTTCGTGTCCCTCTGAAACATACTGCGACATGGGTTTGCATGGTGGGTTGTACTCCTCCACCATCAACACGACCCCCCCCTCGAAGGTAAAGGTCGTGCCGCGCGGTAAGCGGGAAAAATCCGGTATACCCAAGATACTCAGGTTCACCGCCACATCTCCAGCGCTCAACGGTTTTGCAAGGCTCAAGACTTGGGACACCTGATCAAGGTCTTCCTGCGCCACGGCGGACCACTGCCGCTCGTTGCGTCGCTCGGTGCCTCCGGGTTGTTTATCAGTTTGCTCCCAGGCTTTTCGGGTGAGGCCGCGGTGCCGGTCGCCGACGATCCCGTCAAAGGCAAATTCGAGCGAGCTCTGCGCGGCCTTGCTGAGCGTTCCCGTATCACCCAGGAATAGGCTCGCGACCGTTCCGTGTAAAGGCTCCATCAATAAAGCTCCCGATAGCGATACCAGTACATTCTGACATGAGCCCGATCGGAACAACATCCGCTCGGAGCGAGGGCCTCAAGAGAAAAATAAAGCCGCCGAGAACAGCGCTTATTGATCGTATACTCACGCGATGGACAGCACAGCCGGACCACTCAACCAACTTATCTCCGACACACTTGCCGCGATAGCGCCGCATGTGCCCCGAGATCTGACCTGGCCCGTCCTGCTGCTGACTGCCGGCCTTGCCACCACCATTTGGCTCTTTCGTAAGGGTGTTGGTGCAAAGGGCTCGGACGGCCGAGTGCGTAAAATGCCGCTGAGGCAGTTCCTGTTGCCTGCGGAGATCTACACCCATGTCTCAGCACGTGTCGACGTTGGACTCTATGTCTTTGAGCGATCACTGCGTCCGCTTTGGGTGACCACGCTGCTGGTCGGGATAGCGCCTGGGACCGAGACCCTGGTCATGGACACACTCAATGCGCTCTTGGGTAGCGGGCCCGGCCTAGACAGCCACTATGGCTGGATGTTGCTCTACAGCCTGGTCACCCTGCTGCTATACGATTTGCTATTTTTTCTCATTCACTACGCGGAGCATAAAATCCCAGCGCTCTGGGCCATTCATAAAATTCACCATTCGGCAGAAGTGCTCACACCGCTCACCCGCTACCGGGAACATTTTCTGGAGGGACCCATTTACGCGATTGGCGCGGCGCTGTCGTTTGGCATCGCCGCTGGCCTGTTTGGCTGGCTGTTTAGGGACAGTATTGCGCAAGCGACGTTGTTCAATATTGGTTTTTTTGCGCTGCTATTCGGCTTCAATGGCTCCTTTCGTCATTATCATGTGGCCTTTCACTATCCTCGCTGGCTCTCAAACTGGCTCCACAGTCCCGTCATGCATCACACCCACCACAGCTATCTCGAGCACCATTGGGACACGAACCTGGCAGCGGTTACCAGCATTTGGGACCGAGCGTTCGGCACCCTCTACATACCCGAAAAAGACGAATACACGCCCTGGGGGCTGGGACCGGCTAGCCAAGGTGAATACCGATCTTTTTGGCAGAACGTTTCGGGCCCCTTTCGCGACTGGAGCGCAATGATCAAAGGCAAGACCGGCTCATCGTCAGCAGGACTCCATGAATAAACTCTTCGCCGCACTGATGACCGCCATAATTCTAGGCACTGTTGCCGTCGTATTTGTATTGGGCATTATGTCGCTTGGGGGTATCCCCGCTTGAGACTGCTACTGGCCGGAGGCACCGGTCTCATCGGTGGCGAGGTGCTGAGACTTGGTCTGAAAAACGGTCACGAAATCACGACTGTCGGCAGACGCCCTACTGGTATGGCCTCTAACGAGATCGTATCAAGCTTTGACGTCTTACCGCAGCTCCCACCGGCCGAGATCGCGATTTGCGCACTTGGCACCACAATTCGGCAGGCGGGCTCAAAAGCCGCTTTTCGCGCAATCGACGAAGAAGCCGTCGTGTCGTTTGCCGAGGCAGCAAAGGCAGCGGACATCGAACACTTCCTCGTCGTCACCGCAGTAGGCGCAAACCCAGACGCCTCAGTTTTTTATTCCCGTGTGAAAGGCCAAGCGGAACAAAAACTTGTGGAAATAGACTTTAAACGGCTCGACATTATTCGGCCGGGGTTGTTGCTCGGTGATAGAACAGAGCGCCGGCCAATAGAAGCACTCCTTCAGCGCATTGCTCCTGCCACCGATAGACTGATGCGCGGTAAATGGCGCCGTTATCGAAGCGTACAGGCCGCCAATGTTGCTCAATGCCTGCTTGGGCTGGCCGCAAACAGCGAGCCCGGTGTGTATACACATCACTTCGATGACATCAGTAAGGTGCTTCAGAGCCCCTAGCAAGATGTCACCAAATGATCTGCCGCAACTCCTCGCGTTGAGCTAAAGTCGCGCAACACTGAGAGGCTTATCCTCGATAACAAATCATTTCTACTGGGAGGGGGTTCGATGATGAAAAGGCTTTTATCCGCCACGTTGATATTGGGCGCACTCGCAGCGTGTCAGCCGCAGGAACCGCCGCTCGATATTCTCGGGCCCGTGCCAGAGCTCGGCCACGGACTGATGGAGGGCTACCTTCATGAAGAACCGCCGCTGAACAGCGCCGCGTTCGTCCCGGCGCCGCCACCAGAAGGCTCGGCCAGGCAACAGGCTGATGATGCCGCTAGTGAAGCGCTGCGCAGCCTTGAGGACTCTGCTCGCTGGGATCAGGCCGCGAGCGATGCCGACCTGCACTTCCCTGCCGCGACATCGATATTTGCCTGTGCACTGGGCGCCACCGTCAGCGAGTCTCAGACACCTGCCCTATATCGCCTTTTACAGCGGTCATTGACTGATCTTGGCCTTGCGACCTACCCGGCCAAAAAAGCGCACCAGCGGGCCCGTCCTTTTCTCGTTAACGGGGAAGCGATCTGCACGCCGGACGAGCGGGAGCTTCTAGAAAACGATGGCTCCTATCCGAGCGGTCATAGTGCCATTGGCTGGGGCTGGGCACTCATCCTGTCGCAGTTGGCGCCGGAAAAAGCTGAACCGCTGTTGGCACGAGGGCACGCCTACGCGCGCAGTCGGATGGTCTGTAACGTGCACTGGATGAGTGACACCGAGGCGGGCATGGCAGTGGGCGCGGCGGCTTTTGCAAGACTGCAAAACAACGAACTCTTTCAGGCAACCATGGCCGCGGCTCGAGCAGAGCTGGGCTCAGCCTCTTTATCAGTGCCTGACGCAGGCGCCTGCGAGCAGGAGGCGGCAACACTGGCATTTTCAGACTAGCCCTGGAACTCACAGAATCTGCTCGCTTATACAGCCCCGCTTGTGAGCAGGGCTTATTATCAGCTCATGACAGTTTATGGGCCTCGTGCAGTGTAATATCCGCCGCGAGCCCTAAAGTCGGTAGCATAACCGCATAGCTTTTTCAGGATCCCGCATGAAGCGCCAGCAGTACGGCAGGACACCCACTGGCCCCGGTGAATACAGAGAGGACAGTGCCGACCTGGCCAGACCCAAAGAGGCGGCAACGCTGATCGTGGTGCGGGCTGGGCCGAAACCGACTTTACTCATGGGCAAGCGCGCGGCCAGCCATCGCTTTATGCCCAACAAATTTGTCTTCCCAGGTGGCCGATTGGATCTGATAGACCAGCGACTGCAGATACCGGGCAACCTGAGCCGACCGGTCATGGAGCGGCTGCGAAAGGCCACCAGAAAAACCGTGAGCGATCGCAAACTCCGAGGCCTTGCCTTGGCGGCCATCAGAGAAACGTTTGAGGAAACCGGCCTGATTGTCGGCCGCCCCGCCTCGAAACCTGCGACAACAACTCATCCGGTTTGGGGGGATTACCTCGCTCACGGTGCGGAGCCACCCTTGGAGCATATGGATTTTATCGCCCGCGCGATCACACCCGCCTATCGCACCCGGCGTTTCGATACCCGTTTCTTCATGATTCACGACCAGTTCATCTACAACGACCCCGAGCAGATAAGCGATGCCAGCGGCGAGCTCAATGAGCTTCATTGGCTAACACTGAATGAGGCGCGACAACTGGATCTACCCGCGGTAACGCGATGGGCCATTGATCTGGTCGAGCAACGGATCCAGCTGAGTCCGAGGGAGCAACTTAAACAGAGCGCCCCCTTTGTGCGCTTCGTCAAAGGGCAGGAGATCTTAATAGACCTTTAATTGAGCCACACCAGCGCGCTCTGATTGGTACACTCACCGCCCCCAGCAGGAATCGTTGTATGCAAACCACCGCGAGTGACGCCGGTAACGGCCATTTGACCGGATACGGCTCACCCTCCTATCGCCACTACGTGTTGATCCTGCTGATGCTGGTGTACACGCTGAATTTCATCGACCGCACATTAATCGCGGTGGTCGCCCAACCCATCATCGAGTCATTTCAACTCACCGACGCCCAATGGGGCCTGCTATACGGGCCGCCCTTCGCCATTTTTTACGCGGTGATGGGCCTGCCCATTGCGCTCTGGGCAGATCGTTCCAACAGGGTGCATATCATCAGTCTTTGCATTGTGCTGTGGTCGATCATGACCGCGTTGTGTGGTGTGGCCATTGGATTTTTCACCCTGCTCCTGTTCAGAATCGGCGTCGCCATTGGCGAGGCCGGTTGCACACCGCCCGCCAACTCGCTCATCGGCGATTACTTCATCGCTCGAAAGCGCGCCACCGCACTGGGAGTGTACTCCATGGGCGTGACCCTCGGCAGCGTACTTGCCAACGTCTTTGGTGGCCCTATCGCGCAGATGCAGGGGGCAGAAGTGGGCAGCTGGTTAAGCGGCATCGGTTTGGGCTGGCTATTTGGTGGCCTCGATTGGGCAAATATCGAGGGCTGGCGCATCGCGTTCGTCGCAGTCGGCCTGCCTGGGGTACTGGTCGCCTGGCTGGTCTGGGTGAGCATTAAAGAGCCACCCAGGGGTTATTCTGACCCTCCCAGCCAAACCGCTGACCGCGCACCTGACTGGTCAGAGACCTTTGCCGAATTGAGACGCAAACCCTCGTTTTGGTGGATGGCGATTGCCGCATCGCTAGTCGCATTTGTCGGCTACGGATTGATCTCGTTTCAAGCACCGTTTTTGCAGCGCGAGCATGGCTTGAGTGTGCGCGACGCCGCACTGCAATTCGGCGCCCCGCTCTCGTTACTGGCAGCCATAGGCACTTTTCTTGGCGGATACATTACAGAGCGACTCACCGACCAATCCCCGACGGCCGTGGCTTGGGTTCCGGCGCTCGGAATTGCGCTGGCGGTGCCGGCCTACGCGGCCGCCTTCTTTTCAGAGGACCTGACTGTCGTTTTTGTGCTGTGGGGTATCGGCGCAGTCTTTCATTACAGCTATCTCGGCGCGCAATACAACATTGGTCAGGGTGTGGTCAGCAATCGCTCCAGGGCCACTGCTATTGCGGTGCTACTGATCCTCGTTTCACTGATCGGCAACGGTATCGGGCCTTATTTCGTTGGATTCATGAGCGACTTTTTCATGCAGCGCGAACTGCTGTCACTGGATCCCCGTACGCTGTTGTCACCTGAGGCCTGCAAAGCAGCCGACACGGCCCGCTCTGTCACGGATGACGCGCTCTGCCGAAGCGCCAACTCAACGGGGCTCAAGTTCGCGATGGCGGTCACGGCCAGCATCTTTCTGCTCGCTTCGGCATGTTTCTTGATGTGCGCGAGGACCCTGCAGAAGGATTTCGTGGCTGAGCTTGGCAGCCAATCGCATTGAATCAATACTGGCTCCGGTGAACTATTCTTCGCCGCGACAACGATCTAAAAGGAACGAAAGACAATGAAAAACACCCTTCGCGCGGGGCTACTACTTGCTCTCAGCAGCGTAGTGCTCCCTGCCATGTCAGAAACACCCGATACGGCTGAGTCACTAAAACTAATGGTGGGTGCGCCACCCCCTGAGGCGCGCCAAGTAACCCTTGAAAACGGGTTGGTCGCCCCCTACAACCGCTGGAGTTTTCAGCGGATGCGAGAACTCTTCCCGACACGCGGCATCAACCCTGCCGCCACACCGGCTGCTTTACCCACCAACCCAATTGAGATTAGCAACGTGCCCGTCACCTTCAGCAAGGGTCGCAGCACCACAGCAGGTGCCTGGCTGGCAGATGCCTACACAGACGGTTTCATCGTTTTACATGACGGCGAGGTCGTCCATGAACAATATCTGAACGGACAGCGGCCCACTAGCGAACACATTATGTTCTCGGTGACCAAGTCGTTCACCGGGACCATCGTCCTCATGCTCGCAGAGGAAGGCCTGATCGATCTGAGCAAACCTGTCTCGGAGTACATTCCGGAACTCGCTCAATCTGCCTACGGCGACGCGTCGGTGCAACAGGTTATGGACATGACTAACTCCATCACCTACGACGAGACCTATGACGACCCCGAGAGCGACATCGGCCGTTACTTCGTTGCTCTCGCGCCCGGTGGCTCCGGTATGTATGCCTATCTCACCACACTTGAGAAGCAGCTGCCCGATTACTCCCATGGAGAGGCCTTCCAGTACGTGACACCCGATACTGAGGTTTTGGGCTGGCTGATCAGACGAGTTACCGGAAGCTCATTGTCTGACAATCTGCAGCAACGCATCTGGACACCGATGGGAGCGGAGTTCTCCGCCAACTACATGCTGGATCCAATAGGCATCGAGCTAGCCGGCGGAGGCCTCTCTATGACGCTACGTGACGCTGCCCGATTTGGCCAAATGATCCTGATGGACGGTCGCGCCGCGGGTGCACAAGTTATCTCCCCTGCCATTGTCCAGCGAATCAAAACCACCCGCAATGCAGAAGCATTCTCGCGATATTACGACGATCCCTGGTACACCGAAGTAGCGGAGGCATACCACGACCAGTGGTGGAGCTACGCGGGCGTCAACGCGGTAGTAGCTCTAGGGATCCACGGTCAGTTCATCTACGTGAACTCAGACCACAACGTGGTGATCGTGAAGCAATCGTCTGATCCCTTTGCGGAAGCAGAGCGAGTGGACGGAGAAACCCCCGTCGTGCTGCATGCTATTGCTAACTTTCTGGGCACCGGAAGAGAATGAATGGTTGGCCGCGAATGCTTACGTCAAAAGCCAGGCAAAACCGCCAAAGTGTGTCTCACGGCACTGCACTTTGAAGCCGCACGGTACAGGGTGATCAGCTGAGCTTGAGGTTTGCCTTCATCGGCTGATTGAACGCGCAAAAAAAAACAGAGGTTGCCCTCTGTCTTTTTTGTTCGAGCCTCTCAGGCGTCCAGACCGGGATTCCATCTGGCCCCTTGGGTGGTATCCCCTCACCCTCGGTGGGTAGCGAACTGCGTTTGTGCCGGCCCTTCGCTACGCTTTTCTACCTGAGCACTCTTCCTTCGGCTTCCCCCTCGCTCCCGTCTGCAGTTGGTCACTCATCGGACGCCGTCGGCATTGGTAATAATACCGAAATCCGAAAATTGGTCAACCCTTTTTCGAAAATTTTTTAGTCCGCCCTTTTTTAAGTAAACCAGTGAGTTAGCTGAGGCTCTTCAAAAGGCACTCAGCAATCCACTCTGTCGACGCCGAATAAAAGCGGCAAATTTTTACTGATTCCTATAGAGTCTCGCCAGGAATTGAGCAAAAACCTTGCCCCGATTTGGTCCTTCTCTGGCACTGAATCAGTGCAAAAACAGCATGATTCATCGGTTGCTGCTCAGACCCCGTAGACATAAGCAATGTATCGCTTTGCGCGCTAGCTGTATTTCCATAATTGGCATACAGATTGCGACCTATTGGTTGGGTGTAGCTAGTCAATCATCAAGGAGCCTGAGGTGAAGAATCGTCGTTTGCTGACCGCGGTGGCCAGTCCGCTTGTTATTGCCGTATCCGGAGGAAGCTGGGCACAGGAAGCGCCTGTGTTTGAGGAAGTATTAGTCACCGCGGAGAAACGCACCGAAAGCCTGCAGAACCTGTCTCAGGCGGTCACCGCACTCAGCGCCGAGGACGTTGAAAACCGGCAACTGAACTCTTTTGTCGACCTCAGTGCGATCGCGCCCGGAGTCAATGTCGCCAAGAACGAGGGCTTCAAGACCGTTATCACTATCCGCGGTATCGGTAACGAGGCGAACCAGAACGCGATCGCTAACCCATCGGTTTCCTATCACCTAGATGGTGTCTACGTGGCCTCACCTTTTGCTCTGCAAACAGACTTCCTTGATCTGGAGCGCATTGAGGTACTTAGAGGCCCCCAAGGAACCCTCTTTGGACAGAACTCTACCGGAGGCGGTATCAATGTCATCACCAAAGCGCCCACCTTCGACGAGTTCTCGGGTACCGCTGACCTGACTCTGGGGGAGTACAGTCTCGCAAAGGCCCGCGCTGCAATAAACATCCCCTTCAGCGAATCAGTAGCGGCCAGAGTGTCAGTCATGAGCCACAAGCATGACGGCTTCACTGACAACGTGGGCAACGGGCAAGACCTTGACGACGCTGACAGCATCTCCGCTCGCGCCAAACTGCTGATTCAGCCCAGCGACACGTTCTCTGCCACCTTCACCGCGCAGCTTTTTGACGA
>Ga0163109_10000562_pt1 | contig 29672 bp, 32 predicted proteins | sample CRUFie1St13metaG_FD_108704 | JGI IMG/M metagenome (GOLD analysis project Ga0163109, IMG submission 108704) | Marine microbial communities from the Costa Rica Dome - CRUD Field 142mm St13 metaG | ecosystem: Environmental > Aquatic > Marine > Oceanic > Photic zone | place: Costa Rica: the Eastern...
CCCCGACGTATCGGCGGGTTCCTCGCTACCTTTAAAATACCTCGGGACTTTCCCCAAGGATGCTTTATTCCACCCTATATTATGAGAGTTCAACTTGGTTGAAATATAACAAACCCCGCCGTACTACAATATAGTGCACCAAGAAACAAAAACACAGATCGTAAAGTCGCATAAAACATTAAAAGTGGCAGCTTAAAGCGTTTAGCACATGTTAACTGAGGGGTAGGATTGCTTTGCTATCCTCTAAAAGAAAGCTGCGTTTACTATCAACTGGTTTGGGCCGATCGGTTTCCAGTTAGAAGCGAGAAGTCGGGCCACTGTGTGGGCCATCAGAAAATTAAAAAATGTAGATTACCCATTGTTGGTTTTGGGCTGGGAGGCGGTTCTTAAGGAAACTAAATAAAACAACGCCGAAGAGAGCAAAGCTAAGCCATGCGGGAAAACAGATTAAGGCGAAAGAACAAAAACTCCAGCGAGAGCAGTGAATGCCCAAAGTCCCATTTCGTCCGACCCACTTTCAGTCTCCCCGCTATCAGTCAATGGGCGATCGGAGTAGGCTAGAGTACTCTTAATCGAGGGCGTTTGATTTTACTAATTGCGGACATGATGTTGTCCGCGATTTTCTGGTATCGTTCCTTGCCAGCGGACTTTCCCGGATCGTATTCTAATGGCAGTAATGCTTTTCCGTATACGATGTGTATGGAGAGATTTAGGTTGGGGAGCTTCGACTCTTTTGATAGGGCTTTGTGAGCATTGAAGATGCGGCAAGGGACGATCGCTGATTGCGATTTGGCAGCGATTAGGCCGATTCCCGGTTTTGCGGATTGAAGCGTACCATCGGGGCTACGAGTACCTTCAGGGAAGAGGGTGAGTACTCCCCCGCTTTTGAGTGCTGCCAAGGTTCGCTTCATTGCCTTGATATCCGACTCGCCATCGCGATCGATGGGGATCGCTCCCACAGCATCCATCCAAGCAGCCCCTATCCCTTTTTTCCAGAGGGTCTTTCGAGCGAAGTAAGTGATGATACGCAGGATATTGCATCCGAGTAGAGGCGGGTCGAGATGGCTAGCATGGTTGGATGCTAGGATAATCGAGCCGGTTCTAGGGATATTGTTTAAGCCCTGGACTTCCCCTAGTAAGAGATTTCGGTAGAGACTGCGGATGAGCCAGAAGCTTACCCAGTAAACCTTACTGTCGAAATTCATGGCGAAATAATCTCCTCGATCCAGCTGGATACTTTTTCGACAACCTCGTCAAGGGACATATCAGAGCTGTCCAGCAGGCTAGCTCCTTTGGGGCATTGAAGGGGGGCGATTTTGCGGGAAGAGTCCATCTGGTCCCGTTTTTTTATGCTGTCGGATATTCCTTCTTGAGCGCGGCGTTGAGCGCGCTTGGCGGGATCTGCGAAAAGGTAGAGCCTTAGGTCTGCGTTGGGAAAAATCACGGATCCAATGTCTCGACCCTCCATGATGAGACCGTTGAATCCATTTGTTCTGGCGACTTCCACCTGAGACCGTTGGTAGTCCAAAAGAAAGGTCCGAAGTTTTGGAAGAGCCGCATATTTAGAAACTTTCTCATTAACGGCCTGACTTCTGATAGACGCATTGGGAATTCGCCCATCGACGGTAATGTAAGCCGTGTTCCCTGAGATAGAAGTTCCGATTGTGATTTTAGAAAGGGCATCACTTACCGCGGCCTCATCTTCATGTGATACAGCTACTTCCATGAGTTTGAGGGTTGTCGCCCTGTAGAAGGAGCCCGTATCCACATGCATAAGACCGAAACGTTGACTGAGGGCTCTTGAAGTTGATGATTTGCCGGCAGCGGCACCTCCGTCGACAGCTACGATGATGAATTTACTTTTGTTCACTAGGTGTGTATGGTACGCCTACGCTTATAGAGTGCTAGGTTGGATTTCGATAATTATTGTTTGTTGTTTCAGTTGAGCTTTGGCCAGAATCGGGTCGGAAGCATCCGTGATTGATTACGACTGATTGGCTAAACTCTGTTCCCGAGCCGATTCAAGAACATCAAAGAATTTTGGGAAGGTTTTGCGGCAGCAGAGCGGGTTGACGATGTTCAACCAAGGTTTACCATTGCCCAGGGCGTCGTGACTTCCCAGAATGCCAAAGCTCATTGCTATTCGGTGGTCCTCGTAAGTTTCAATTGTAGCTGGTTTGAGTAAAGAGGGCGTTATCTCGATGGATGATTCCGTCTCGTGGACGTTCTGACCGGCATTAGCCAATCCTGCGACCATGGCTTCAATTCGATCGCATTCTTGATGTCGCGTATGCCTGATTCCCTCGATTAATGTGGGACTGTTCGCCAGCGGCGAGATGGCCGCCCCAGTCATAAAAGTGTCGCTGAAAGCGTAGTAGTTGGCACAAAGAGGGTTTATAGGATTAGAACCAAGGTTTGTGCTGACGACGAGGGAATCTGTTCTCCATTCAAGAGTCACGCCTGCTTTTTCAGCGATTCGAGCGAATGCTATGTCACCTTGGAGGGAATCCTTGTAGATGCCTTCGATTTCGACCACTCCGCCGGTAGAGAGCGGAAGGGCGATGAAGTAGCTAGCTGCAGATGCGTCACTTTCAATCAAATAGCCTTTTCTAGGCGCGGAGTAGGGGGCGGGATTGACCTGGTAGCTGTCACTTGATGCAGACAGCTTTTCTGGTGAAATTCCGAAGCGCTCCATCATCTTTAGCGTCAAATCGATGTAGCCCCTCCGAATGGAAGAATCGCTAAGCTTAATTTCAAGTTTCTCCTTAGCTAGAGGAGCTGCCATAAGGAGAGCCGAAACGAATTGGCTGCTTTCGGATGCATCGACTGTTGTTTTACCTCCTTTGAGTCCTTTGGGGCGAATTCGAATAGGGAAAAAGCCATCGGAGGTGTCGATCCGGCAACCGAGAGATATTAGCGTATTCGCCAACTTTTGGATGGGGCGCTTTCTCATCGCAGCGTCTCCGTCAAGCTCGAAATCGCCTTCTGAACAGGTGGCCAGTACTGCAGTTAGAAAGCGGGCGGATGTACCGGAATTGCCGATGTCTAATTTAGTCTTGGTGTTCGGTATGAGACCGCCCAGACCTCGGATGTTTATCCCCTTCTGGGATTTATCTTTGGAGATTTCGAAACCGAGATCCTGGATCGCAGAGATCATGATCTCTGTATCTCTGCTAAAAAGACAATTATCGAGACGGGTTTCACCTTCCGAAAGAGCTGCTAAGAGGATCGCTCGATTGGTGATACTTTTTGAGCCCGGTACGGCGACTTTGGCTGAAACGGGAACGGTAAAGGGTGGAATGGGATAGGGATCCTGCATAAATAATTTATGGATTACTTATGGATCGAGCTGATCGCGAAACGCTTTCCCTTTAGCAAGCTTTCCGAAGACCGTGAAGTAATCTTCGTTTGTGATATCAGTCCGAAGACTTTGGATTTCGTTCTGTAAGGCGTCCAATGATCGAATGATCTCTGGTCGATTCTGCACAATAATATCTAGCCACATTTGCGGGTCGCCGGAAGCGATTCGGGTTGTGTCTTTTAATCCGTTCCCACAAAATTTTGCTGCCGCGGGTAGAGTGGTCGCTAGATAATTTGCCAAGCTGGAGGCTAGCAGGTGAGGAAGGTGACTCACGTTTGCGACGATGGCGTCGTGGCGTTCAGGTGATTCCTGCAATACGTTCGCTCCCAAACTAATCCAGAAATCGGATACGGTTTTGGCGGCACTGGAGTCCGTTTCTTCAAGGGGCGTAACGAAGCAGGTGTTCCCTTCGAAGAGATTCGCATCGGCATTTTCCATGCCTGTTTTTTCCGATCCCGCCATGGGGTGAGAGCCCACGAATCGACCCTTTGATTCTAGAACCGAATGGCAATGACGGCTCAATTTGCTTTTTACGCTCCCAACGTCGGTAACAATCGGGTTAGAATCGAGTATTGGGGAGATATTTGATGCGAGTTCATTGATTCGTTCTACTGGAGCGCAGAGAAGGATTAACGAACTTCCGGAACAGGCGTCTTTTAGACAAGGGGGCGCCTCATCGCACCAGTCTTTTGATTCTAGCACTTGTCGTGCTTCGGCCCGTCTGGCCCACACGGATATGCGTTTCGCGATGGAGCGTTGCTGAGCTGCCATTCCAATAGAAGCACCAAGTAGCCCTGGGGCAATCACTGTTAGTTTCTCGAACACGTGGAGGGATTCAAGCGGTTGTTTGAGCGAGGTCCAGCAAGTGTTTGAATTCTTTTTCTCCAATCGGCATGATGGAAAGTCTGGAATTTCGCACGAGATGCAGCTCCTGCAAGCTAGGATCCGCTTTGATTCGCTTAGGGGTAACAGGTTGCCTGAGGGATTTCACGGCCCTTGAGTTAAAGGCGAACCATTCTCCCTCGGTCGTTGTCGGCTCTCTCATGAAATTTCGAGCCTGGTAATTTCGGATTCCGTCCCAAATTGTCTTTTTATAATCGGGGAGTCTGGTCCAAGGATAAGTTTGGGGTTCTTGCTTTACGAGCCAGTGTAGCATAGGAAATAAAGATAGGGAGCTATGGACGAAACACCAGAACAGATTGAAAAGGCGCGTAAAGCGAAACAGCTAATTTATATCCTCATGACGATTTTCATTTTGCTGCTGATAGCGATATTTGTGCTCCGGTCGCAAGGCTGAGCCCATTCGCTTCCCAGACACCAAAAAATCAATCCATTTTAGTTATTCCTATAAATATGATGCTGTTATGCTTCATTTGGGGCTAAGCGGTGGCTTTCTCTTCGCAGATATCAATGTCTACGCGGCTTTTTCAGTAGTGGCCTGCCGTTTTGCTCAGGGCACTTCCGGTGTTAATTGATATCCTGCTAAAAGGATTTTTCGCTGAGAGCGTTGTCCGGGGTTAATGTTTGGACTGCGAATGTGACCATTAGAATCTCATTTCATACCGATGTTTCCCTTTTTCGACGGTGGATAACCTCAGTCGATCTAAATCTCCCAATTGTGTGTATTCTTTGGTGGATTCTACTTGGCTACAGTAATTGCCTTATAAGGTTTGAACGAATTCAATCTTGTAATTCCCTACGTCAAGTTTGAGCCACAGAAAGTCGAGATTCCGCAAGTTGTGTTTGATACCAGCAACTTTGTTGACGGGGTCGTGGTTAAGCTAGCGTATGCCAGCTTATTGAGAGACGCGATCGCTACCCAAAAGTTATCGTAATCGAGACGCATGAGCTTTCTAACTCTCCAATAAGATATAAGAAAAACCGACTAGTGAGAAGGCTGAAGACTGTCAGCGGTCTCGGAGACATTGAACTTAAGGATTTATGTGCGATCTACATTGATCTGGAAAGCAGCGATTCTAGGGACGAGAAAATACTGTATGTGGTTTCCTCGTCGAAGGTACGGTTGTTAGAGCCCCGCGAAGCACTACTTCAAGAAGCGAGGCAAATCGGCATTCTTTTTGTCGATATTCTGAACCTTAACGGGGCTCTGGCTCAAGAAGTTGTAATCGGTTGAGCTCTATATGTATCGATCATGAAAATCGGCAAGAAAGATGGACAGGGTGTTGGCTATCCAAAAGATGAATCCGCGGTCGTAGTGAAGCAGTAAGCCGATACGCTATGCTCGAGTGTTCTTACAAAAGCGGAAAGCGTAATCGGCAAGACGGGGGATGAATGGTTTTTGGCAAGCTCCCACAAGAAAAAACTAGCTAACATGTGTTTACGATTACGAAGAACGGTTCATTCACACGATCGCTGCGGTTGAATTCGCTTCTATGCCTTGATTTGCAGCTTTCGTGCCTGAATCGTCTCGAGTAGATCAATGAGAAATGCTTCTCGACTCATGCTCCCCCGGTCTCCTTCGAATCGTGAACGTACGGAAACGTTGCCTTCCTCGGCTTCACTGGCTCCGACGATAAGAACATTAGGGACTTTCTCAAGCTCGGCTTTTCGAATCTTAGCCCCGAGTTTCTCCGCATGAAGATCAGCGGTTGCTCGAATGCCTGCCGCTTTTAAATCTGAAAGAATGCTTTGGGCGTAGTCTGCGATTTTCTCGCTAATTGGAAGGACGCGCACTTGCTCAGGAGCCAGCCAAGTTGGAAAATCGCCGCCGAAGTGCTCGATCAGAAAACCGATAAACCGTTCATGTGTGCCTAGCGGCGCGCGGTGGATGCACAATGGAGTCTCTTTCGTGTTCTCGCTGGTCGTGTATTCCAAGTCGAAACGAGCCGGAACGGCGAAGTCGACTTGATTGGTGGCGATAGTAAATTCTCGGCCGATAGCACTCCAGACCTGTACGTCGATTTTGGGTCCATAAAACGCGGCCTCATTCGGAACCTCGACATAGTTGATTCCTGAGGCCTTCAATACATCGCGCACCATGTTCTCGGTCTTTAGCCAGAGTCCCGGATTATCGACGAACTTCTTGCCGAGCTTGTCCGGATCGTGGGTGGAGAATCGCATTAGATACTTTTCGAAGCCAAAGAGCTTGAAATACTTCAAATACATCTCGTTGACCGCAGTGAACTCTGACTCGAACTGTTCCGCCGTACAATAGATATGGGCATCGTTCATTTGCATGGAGCGAACCCGCATTAGACCCATCAGTTCACCGGATTGCTCGTAGCGGTAGCACGTTCCGTATTCCGCTAAACGCAGCGGAAGGTCCCGGTAGCTACGGGGTATAGCGGCGTAAATTTTGTGATGGTGCGGGCAGTTCATTGCCTTGAGGAAGTAGCGGACTTTTTCACCGCCCGTCTCCTCTTCAAACTCCATGGTAGGAAACATAGACTCCTCGTAGTATGGCAGATGGCCACTTGTTAAATAGAGTGATTCTTTGGCGATGTGAGGCGTCCTTACACGATCATATCCCGCTTCAAATTCGGTTTCCTTGGCGAGCTTCTCAAGCTCTTCCACGAGCACCGTTCCTTTCGGCATCCAAAGGGGAAGACCCTGCCCGACGTGCTCAGAATCAAAGGTGAATAACTGCATCTCCTTGCCGATGCGTCTATGGTCGCGTTTCTTGGCTTCCTCGAGCATCTCGAGGTACTCTGCGAGTTCATCCTTTGACTGGAAAGCGGTCCCGTAAATACGCTGCAACTGCTTGTTGTTGGAGTCGCCACGATGGTAGGCTCCGGCAACGCTCAATAATTTAAAAGCTTTGATCTTTTTCGTATAGTTGACGTGTGTCCCGGCACAGAGATCGAGAAACTCCCCATTCCGGTAGAAGGAAACCTGTTCGCCTTTAGGGATGTCCCCAAGTCGGCTCAACTTATATTCGGTTTGGCCAAAGTCGGTGATCATTGTTATGGCCTCTTCGCGCGAAACTTCGATTCGCTCGAACTTCTGGTTCTCTTTAATGATCTTCTTCATTACCGCCTCGATTTTTTGAAGATCCTCCGCGGTAAACTTGTGCTCGAGGTCGAAATCGTAATAGAACCCTGTTTCGGTTGGTGGACCAATATCGAGCTTCGCGTCTGGAAAGAGTCGAAGGACCGCGGTGGCCAGAACATGCGACGAAGAATGTCGGATTTCCTCAAGTGGAGTCATTTGGGCTTTCATGTGCGCTATTTTTCCAAAGCAAAAAGAAAGTAGTTACGGTTGATGCTGTGAAAGTAATGAACTTTCACGAAAGATGGAAAATGTGAACCACGAAATTCATTTGGTTTTAGTTGGGCGGGGTCCGGGTTGCTGGATCTGATTTGGTAGCGGCTATTTTTATCTGAATATGAAGTGAAAAAGCTCCATTGCCTTAAGCCTGAGCAGTGTAAGCTGAAGTAACTCATGCAATCGTAAATTTCTAGTCACGTGTAATTTAATTCAGCTCAGCGTTGTGCTTTCAATCCTGTTTTCCCTCGTTTTGGAAGGAGCGACATTGGAATGGGGCTTTCCGAAAGACCGAGAGGGTTTCAATTCGGCCGAAAATCAAGTGCCAAAAGTGACCGTGTACGATATTGAAATCTACGTCGACACGAGGGCGGTCGGCGAGGCGACCTCGGTTTCGATAAGCATTGGGAATATCAATGGCAGCCTCGCCCTTGAGTTAGACGGAACAGTGTGTTTTTATAATCAGGACTTTCAAACTGAGGCATCTATGGATGCGTGTTTACAAAGAACTCGAACTACAATCTTATATTGAATTGTTGAGGCTTGGGAAAATTGACGCAGACCGTTTCCGTGGGTATCATGAATTATCGGGACTCGCCCTACTTGGTGTTTGGCGGTGGGGCGACCCCCGCTGGGTAGGCTTACGGCCTTGAAAAAATTGCGATTTTTTGGAAACTAAGTTGATCTGACAGTAGGAATAATTCAGCTCGAACTCCTAAACGCCATCATTGATTGCCTTGGGGTAATGGTATCGCTTAAAGTACCCAAACCGCTTAATTGCTTCTATAGCCTACAATGGGAATAGGTTGGGGGCCGTTGGCAGCTCGTTTGAATGGAATCGGGATCTCTTCAATGGTCGAGGAACTTAGAAACCTAATCAACCCTAGAAGAACCTAAGGTACCTTTCACAGTGGAAAGCGACTCGAGCAATCCCGAGTTCTGGAGACGGAAACGTGCTTTCTAGGATCTGCTTACAGTGGCTCTAGTACGTATCCGTCTTTCTTGTCTAGGATCTTCCATCCCTGCTTTTGCAACGAATTCCTGAGTTGATCTGAGGTCGCCCAGTCTTTCGACTGTTTCGCTTCCCATCTCTTGAAGGCGAGCTTCTTGATTTCTTCTGGAGCGTCGACTCTCACCTTCTTAGCGGTAAATTGATCTAGATCGTAGCCTAAGGCGTATATCAGATTGTGATAAGAGATGGCGTACTTGGCCGCCGCTTCGGGATCCAGCTCCTCAATCCTCACTGATTTAATGGCAGTGAATATGGAGCCGAGGGCCGCAGGAATATTTAGATCATTGGATAACTTTTTCCAGGCAGCGGCGAACACCCCCCAATCGTCCTTCAGATGCTTGCCTTTTTCAATCGCCTTTAGCAGTGCGGCACGCTTGAAACCTGAAGCTCCAAGAATGTCGTCTGAGAATCTTTTCAGCCGCCCCAAGGCACTTTGCGACGCATGGAGCGAATCCATGGTGAAGTTAATGGTCTGTCGATAGGCACCACTGGTGAGCGCGTATCGCAATACGACCGGTGGAAAGCCCTTTTTCTCAATGTCGTCTACGGTGTAAAAATTATTTAGTCTTTTGGACATTTTTCCGCCCTCCACGAGCAAGTGGGCACAGTGTATCCAGTATTTGAAAAATTGTGAGTTGCAGCTACATTCGCTTTGAGCGATCTCGTTTTCGTGATGAGGGAAAATGAGATCCTCGCCCCCTGAATGAATATCAAGGTTGGAGCCTAAATATTTCGTCGCCATCGCAGAGCATTCCAAATGCCAACCCGGTCGACCCTGTCCCCACGGGCTTTCCCAGAAAACATCCCCGTCGCCTTCCTTTCGACTTTTCCACATTACGAAATCGGCCATGGAGTCGCGTTCGTATTCGTCGCTGTCGTTCATTGGGGAGTCTGCGGCGCTCGTGGCCAATTCGCGTTCTTTAAGTCGCGATAGCTTTCCGTAGTTCTCGAATGAAGACAGTCTAAAGTAGACACTGCCATCGTCAGTGGCGTAGGCGTGGCCCTGATCCATTAGGGTGGCAATCATATCGATTTGTTCCTGGATGTGTTCGGTAGCTCGAGGTTCAATCTGAGGTTTGAGCATGTTGAATCGTTCACAATCCCGATGGAAGACCTTCGTCCAATGCTCTGTAACTTCATGCAGGGGTTTGTCCTCTTGACGCGATTTTGCGATTGTTTTGTCGTCAACATCAGTCACGTTGCGAACATGGATTACCTTGAACCCGGCAATCTGTAATGTCCGTCTCATAACGTCTTGGGAAAGAAAGGTACGAAAGTTTCCGATATGGGCTTGGGTATACACAGTAGGGCCGCAACAGTACATGCCGACCAGATTTCCTCTAGACGGCTGGATGGGCTCCACTTTTCGGGTGAGTGTGTTGTGAAAAAAGACGTTTGACATCATAGAATGGTTGAAAATAGGGCGATCTTCGGGGAAGCGGACCTTTCTGGGCAAAGTGCGTAAATGCCTAGGCCGAGTCATCCTAAGGCCATAGGGGCTAGAAGTAGGTCTTGGCAGGAGGATCTTCGCAAACTCTTGCCTTTGAGAGTTCTTCCGCTTTGCGTGTTGTTATAAGAAACTGCATTTTGCCAAGTAGTCTGCCATGAACGATCCTGATCATACCGAAGATTTCAAGCTAGATTTAGAGAGGCGGCCCAGACGGATCCGCCGCACGCAAGCTTTACGGGCTTTGACGCAGGAAAGCTGGCTGAGAAGGGAGGACTTGATAGCACCCCTTTTCGTAATCGATGGGGACGGACCCAAAGAGCCCGTCGGCAGCATGCCAGGAGTTTTTCGACGAAGTGTAAAGGATCTGGTGCAGGAGTGCCGAGAACTAGTTGAGGTCGGAGTACGGGCGGTAGCTTTGTTTCCCAGCATCGATTCTTCATTGAAGGATGACGTGGGTTCCGAGGCAGGGAATCCAGATGGACTCGTTTTGCGGGCCGTGAAAGCGATCAAGAATTCGGTTCCGGAGATTGCAGTGATCACGGATGCGGCCCTAGATCCTTATACAACGCATGGGCATGATGGCGTGTTGAATGCAGCTGGGGATTACGTTCTAAACGATGAAACGGTTGAGAGATTGTGCCAGATGGCCGTGCATCAGGCAATTGCGGGGGTCGATATCGTGGCCCCCTCCGACATGATGGATGGGCGAGTGGGTGCGATACGGGAGATATTGGACGAGGCAGGTTTCACCAACACCGCGATTATGGCTTATTCGGCGAAATTTGCCTCAGCCTTTTATGGTCCTTTCCGTGAAGCGGTGGGCAGCGCTGTTGCTGCTGGGACGACTATGCTAAACAAAAAGACCTATCAACTCAATCCGGCTAACCGGCGCGAGGCAATTGCGGATGCACTTTTGGATGAGGAAGAGGGTGCGGACTTCCTGATGGTCAAGCCTGCGGGTCCTTATCTGGATATAATTCGTGATTTGCGGGAGGCGTCTGCCTTGCCACTGGCGGCCTATCAAGTCTCTGGAGAATATGCTCAGATCCATGCGGCGTCTCAATTGGGATGGCTCGACTACGAGAAAAGTAGGGATGAATCACTTTTGGCAATCAAGCGAGCGGGAGCAGACCTTGTGCTGACCTACTTTGCACGAGAAGTAGCTGACAAACTGGATTAGGCAGTCTCGGGACTCAGTGCCAAAAAAAGCTATGGTAATGGGATCGCTTTCTGTTACAGCAAAAGTGTCAGTTCACTAGACTTTTCTCTACTCCGCCTCTTCCCCCTCGTCAGGAGGACCGCCTTGGTAAGAATCCTCGTCCTCCGCTTCCGTCTCGTCTTCCTCCCACTTGAGATTTTCGCTTTCGCTTATTTTTTTGGCTTCCTCATCGTCGATGTCGGGTAGTTCATCGATTTCATCCTCCTTTTCCTCAACGTCATCTTCATCGAGCTCCCATCCAGCGGGAACATACTCCATGATGTTGGTGACTTCATTGAACATGTGCACGGCACGCCCTTCGATTAAATTGTTGTTTTCTTCCTCCCGAATTTCCTCTTCCAACTCGTCGATGGTGAATGCTTGTTCGAAATCGATTATGTCGTTCAGAATGTTTACGCGTATTCGAGTGATGTGGTTGAGAAAGTCGGCGTAAGGGCCATTTATCTCGTCAACGACATCGGGCAGTCCGAAAAGTGGTTCATCGGTATCAAAAAAGCTCTCTTTTGTCCTTATAAGGCGTACGAGTCCGTCTCCCAGATCCTTTTGGATTTTGAATGTGATAAAGGCACGGTCCATGATGTCCTGATCGAACTTGTACTCCCGCAGTGGTTCGGCTAGGTCGATGAGGTGGGAAACTTGGCGTGGATCGATGATGCTGAGCCCATCGACGTCCCAGTGGATGTCGTCGCTGACTTCCATCACCCACCAATTCATGTCTTCTCCCAACTTGACGGTGCACCATTCAATCTGATTTGTAGCGTTTGGCATGATCTTCGTCCCACGATCACCAAAAAACGGGTGTTCACGGTAAGTCAACTAATGATCGTCCAAATATTTGAGAATTTTGGTTTTCTGGGTTTTTTCTACTGAAATTTAACCAAATCGCGATATAGCGTCATCAGTATTTGGATATGCCAAGCGAATCGGCAATGATTAAGTCCTCATTATTGTTAAATCCAAAAATAACGCTTTATTTGCTTCCGATTGGATTGGTGCGAATTTTTCTTTCCATGAATCGGTCTATCTGTTGGCTTGCTCGTCTAATATGAGCGTTTTGTATAAGAGTTTTCTCAAACCATTGCTATTTCGATTGGATCCGGAAAAGGCACACGAGCTTGCGGTGGATGCGTTGACTCTACTTGCCGGAACGCCCGGCCTGAGGCCGGTAATGGTGGCGTGGAACCGACTTCCACAGGAAAAAAAGCCTGTATCTCTTTTTGGAATAGAGTTTCCGAATCGGGTGGGTCTGGCGGCTGGTTTCGATAAAAACGCGGTTTGCTGGGCGGCCTTTGAAGCACTGGGATTCGGTCACGTGGAGATTGGTACGGTAACGGCACGGGCCCAGTCAGGTAATCCAAAGCCGAGAATGTTTCGCTTCCCGGAAGAAGGAGCTCTGTTGAATCGTATGGGTTTCAACAATGATGGAGCCGATGCTGTAGCGGAACGGCTCTCGGAGATGCCGGGTCCGGGGCGCCGAGGCATTCCACTTGGAATTAATATTGGGAAGTCGAAAATTGCTCCATTGGAAGAGGCCGTTGAGGACTACAGCCGGTCCTTTAAGACTTTGGCGGGATTGGCCGACTATCTCGTGGTGAACGTGAGTAGCCCGAATACTCCAAATCTACGGAAACTGCAGGAAGAATCGCGATTGAGAGAATTGTTAAGCGAGTTGTGCAAGCTGAACTTGGAGCGTGAAGAAAACGGAGACGGGCGAAGGCCGATTCTACTGAAAATAGCCCCCGACCTGAGCGAAGTCCAATTGGATGGTATTTTGCAGATTCTGACGGACATGGGTCTCGATGGTATTATTGCGACCAATACAACGATGGCTGGAGGAGGTGCTTTGGAAAGCCTGAATGAAGCGGGTGGAATCAGCGGCGAGCCTGTCGAGAGGAAATCAACGGAGATCATTTCGCGAATATTCAGTCAAACTAATGGGAAACTACCCATCATTGGGGTTGGGGGTATTGTAAACCCGGATACCGCTAAGCGGAAAATCGATGCAGGAGCGTCCTTAGTGCAGATATATACAGGTATGGTTTACGAAGGGCCTTTTCTCGGGAAGCGGATTGCGAGGAGCTTGGCTGAATCGCTTTATGACTAGATTTGGATTTGGCCTCGGAAGACTATCTTGGCCGGACCTGTTAGGGTGATGTTGGAGATATCGTCTCCCTCCCTGTGGAAATCGACCGATAGCGTATCACCTCCGCGTACAAGGACTGAGATGGGAAACTGTTGATTCTTGGTAAGGTTCGCGGCAATCGCCACTGCAGTAACCCCTGTGCCGCAGGCGAGTGTTTCGCCTTCGACACCCCGCTCGTACGTTCGAACCTTGATGACACCGTCGTTCTGTATTTCTGCAAAATTGACGTTTGTCCCATTCGGGAATCTAGATTGATAGCGAATGGCACTGCCCTCAGGCACGATGTCGATACGGTCGATTGCGTCACTGAAGACTACGACATGCTCAACTCCAGTGTTCATGAAGTCAAAGTTGTATGATCCGTGCTCTGTGTCCAATTTCTGGTCGAGCTCGATGGAGTGGACAGGCGTCATATTGATAGTGAATAATCCATTACTGGCGGATGCTTTCATGGGACCTGCGTCTGTCAAAAAAGAAATCGACTCGTCATTGCCGACGCCGTTTTGGAGTGCGAAAGAAGTAAAGCATCTGGCCCCATTTCCACACATGTCTACCCGACCGCCGTCGGCGTTATAGTAGATCATAGTGGCATCTGTGTCGTCGGCCTGCGGAGGGTTGAGTAGGATGAGACCGTCTGCACCTATCCCAAAACGACGGTCACACATTCGAGCTACTTGCTCGGTTGATAGCTCGATAGATCCGTCTAGATTCTCGATCATTACGAAGTCATTTCCGGCCCCATGCATTTTTGTAAACGCGATTTCCATGAATCTCTAGCAATAAGGAAACGATTCAGGCCGGGTTTGCAATGCGGAAAGTGCTAGCGAGTCCAGCGGCGAGGCCGAGTTTCCAGGTTTAATGAAGAAATGAGTTTGATGAACCGGCGAGGGTTCCTGATTGTTTGAATCAAGTTGTTGGATGAATGAAATCTTTGATCGTCCGTGGAATTTTTTGAAGCAATCCGTATCCCCTAGTGCGGGTGCAGGCGCGGTGTGCCCGCAGAGCCAAGCGACTCTGCGAGCGAAGGCGGTTGAAATCAAAATGGGAGTTAAGTTGGCAATTGTCACGATCTGCGTTGATAGATTGTGGGAATGACGTCGCGAATCGACCTTTCGATTCGTTCCTGAGCTTGGCTTAAATAATGGGGATTTGCCCGTTGCGAAAACAAAGAGGCTGCTGGTCAGTCTGTAAAGCCCCTCCACTGATGTGCTGGTAGGAATCGCGGACTACCAAGAGATCTTCGCTGCGTTAATCCTCCTAGCGTTGGGATGGTCTTCGATACGGGCCATCTCGAATGGGTCAATGTGGATCTGATCGAGGTGATAGACCGGTTTTACGGATTTATTTTTCCCCTTGATCTGAAGGTCTGCAAAGAGCGGAGGAAAGGTCCTGATTCCGTTCCTTTGGTTGAAGGGGTAACGAATCTTCAGGGATTCCTAAACCACTTGATGGCGAAAATCTACCTAGGCTATCTCATTTTAGAGCGAGCTTTTATGGGCCGAAGGAGGATTGCGTGAATGATTTTAAAACGGCTTATTGGCACTTTAGCCAATGTGAGTCCTAACAGAATCACTTCATGTTTAGGTGCGTCTTTGATTCAGTATAAAACGGATTACGAAAAAACGAATTATGATGCTAGACCAGTTTAAACTATCGGGACGGTCCGCATTGGTGATTAGCGGAAATCGAGGCCTCGGCATCGAAGTGGCGAAAGCACTGGCGGAGGCGGGTGCTTCGGTTGCTATCGCGGGACGCGACTCCTCCAAAAACGAGGAAGCGGTTGCCCTCGAGGACGCAGTCGGGGAGGGCAAAGTGATCGACAAGAGCTGCGATGTTACCGATGCGGGGCAGGTAGAGCAGATCGTGGGCGAGGTAAAGTCGGAGCTTGGCTCCGTAGATATTTTCATTAATTCGGCTGGAATAAAAATTGGGGGAGCTATCGAGGAGGTAACCCCAGAAGACTTCCGCAGCGTTTTGGATGTAGATGTTACGGGGACGGGACTGCTTGTAAGGCCGTGTCTCTAATTATGAAGTTGCAGGGCTTCGGGCGTGTAGTTAATGACTCGTCAATGTTTGCCGTTATTACGATTGCTGACCGGATACTCGATGCTGCAAGTAAGAGTGCGGCCTCAAATATGACGCGGGCATTGGCGATAGGATGGGCCCACATAAGATCACGGCCAATGCGATTTTACCTGGACCTTTTGGTACAGAGATGAACCTTCCACTTTTGGATGATCCTGAGAAATATCAGAATTTCGTTTCAAAGATTCCCTCAAACCGATGGGGTGAGCTCACGGAGTTCGGGGGACTGGCTTTGTTTCTCTCGTCTGATGCCTCTTTCTATGGTAATGGGGGTGCCTTTACGATTGATGCTGGCCGGACGGCCTAGAAACGGAATAAAACAAAGAGTCCTCAACTAATCGAACATATGAAAATCGTTATTCTAGATGGGCATACTCTAAATCCCGGTGACCTTAGTTGGAAAGCTTTTGAGGAATTAGGGGAGGTGGTTGTTTACGAACGCTCATCGCCGGAGCAAGTGATAGAACGATCGCTCGACTGCGATGTGCTAATCACGAACAAAGCAATTGTATCGTCCCAAGCTATAGAGCAAGCGGATAATCTAAAGTACATTGGAGTGACAGCCACCGGTGTGAATATCGTCGATATTGATGCCGCATCTGAAAAAGGAGTACCTGTATGCAATGTAGTGGGCTATGGACGGGACTCCGTGGCGCAAATGGTGTTCGCGCACGTTTTAAATTTGGTCCATCGGCTAGCTAGGCAGTCGAATGATGTGCGAAAAGGGGGGTGGTCGGCGAGCTCGGATTTCTGCTACTGGCTGCATCCTCCTCTCGAACTGAGTGGATTGACCTTTGGCATTATCGGGCTGGGAGAGATTGGCCAATCAGTAAGTCGCATCGCACAAGGTTTCGGCATGAAGGTGATTGCGTTTACGCGAGACGAAAGTCGAGTTCCACCGGATGGTGTTACCTGGAAGAGTCTGGACAAACTCTTTGCTGAAAGCGATTTTATATCACTCCATTCTCCGTTGACACCTGAGACAGAGAACATAGTCAATCGCTCCAATATTTCAAAGATGAAGCCAAGTGCGTATATTTTGAATACGGGAAGAGGCCAGTTAGTCGATGAACCCGCTTTAGCTGAAGCCCTAAACTCGGGGCGTATTGCGGGAGCGGGTTTGGATGTGCTTTCGGCTGAGCCCCCAAAGGCAGACAACCCTCTATTGAGCGCTAAGAATTGCTTTGTAACGCCTCATATCGCCTGGGCAACGAAAGCGGCAAGAGAACGTTTGATGCGAATGTCTGCTGATAATTTGAAGGCTTTCGCGAGTGGATCGATCGTCAACCGAGTCAATTAGACTTCAGGAGCAGCCTCGTTCCCGTATAAATGGTATGGCGTGTGCTCGGATATAGCTAGCTACCTTCAGTTTTCTTGAATTATATCGTGGAAGTCTCTACTTATGTGGATCGGGTTTGAGCCGAAGGCCTCCGTCAACAAAGAGATTAGTGCCAGTGATGTAGCTGCTAGCATTTGAGCAAAGGAGAAGGGCCGCACCGCCGCAGTCTTCTGGAACGCCTACGCGATTGGCTGGTATCTTTGCGAGCATCTTAGCCACATTTTCAGGGTCACCCAAAAAGTCCGTGTTACGCTTCGTATCGATGAATCCGGGGGCAATATTGTTAAAGGTGATACCATTTTTGCTATATGCTTTAGCGAGACTTTTCATAAAGTGAGTCTGGGCGGCCTTTAGAGCACCGTAGACGGCAAAACCGGGATTGTGGTTTTCTTCTTGGACGCTTCCAATCGTCACGATCCGTCCCCAGCCTTTTTTGAGCATGGCCGCTGTCGCACACTGAATGAGAATGAAGGACGATTTGAAGTTTGTAGCAAATTGATAGTCCATTTCCTCCTCTGTCACATCTAGGAAAGAATTGAGCTTCTGTACGGAAGCGTTGGATATAAGAATATCAATGTGTCCAGCACATGATACAGCTTCTTTGAAGAGGACGTGTGCAGAGCCGGGCTTGGATAGATCAGATTGGCAGTACCAGACTTCGCGGCCGCTGTGTTTGAGGGCGTCGACCGATGGTTGGGCGCTCTTAGGAGAGCTGGTTCCGTTCAGAACGATATTCGCTCCTGCCGACGCCAATGCTTCTGCCATTGCGAAGCCGATTCCTTGGGTAGAACCCGTAATCAGGGCAGTGCGGCCGGTTAAATTGAAGGGACTAGGGTCGTTCTTCATAATGCTGCTTTAAAAGCTCTATTGATGGAGTTTACAGTTATCGGGGATTAAGCTTTTGGTTTGGCGAGTGGCACCTTACGTAAAGGAGGGAGGATCGATTTGCTTCTGGCCAGGGTAGCACCAATGAGTATGGTGTATGGAGTTGCTAGGATTCCGGATCCATTATTGTGGATTTGATTGATTGCCATATCGACTGCTGTCTATTCCGTTATTTCGTTGTGTTAGTCCATCCTTGAGAATTGGGGACTTTCGTGTCTTCGTTCGAGTAGGGCAAACCCGATATTGCCTAGTACCTGCCAAGCTACTTCCTGAATCCAGCTCGAGACACTATTGTAGAGCGTGTGATTGATGTCAGGCTTAGAGTCGAGTATCCACGATTTAAATATTTGGGGATCTACCTTGGTCTGTTTGTATTTTAAGAAAGGCGGACTAGAGTTTTTGTCTTCCAGTTCGAGTTGGCTTTTTTCAAGACCGGCAGAGACACGGCGTTCCACTAGCAAGTTGATCGAATCGTCTAAAGCAAGAGTGGGACGTTTGTACCCCAATCCAACAAGACGTTCAATAGCCCTGAGCTTAAGTTTATGGTGGTCAACATAAAGAGTGGACAATGGGGGGGGGCGGGTGCTGACTTCAGAAGCGACAATCGGGAAGCACTCCCAGAGTGGGTTGAGCGGAGAAGTTAGCTGATTGACACCCATCAAACCAACGACTACGGGATATTTTATGTTCCGCGTCTTGAAAATCCGGATCAGCCGCTTAGCGGTTATAGACGTTTCCTGTATCCAAAAACTGTCAAAGGAACAGGACAACCGACTAGCTCGCCGATAGCATCTCAGAACGTTGATAGGAATCGTTGGGTGACTAGTGAAGGCGTTCGGCTCGTCGTTTGCGCTGAGTGGAGCCAGCTCGGCCTGAAATTTAGACTTGTGGCTCGATCTAAGTTCAGCCCGTGATTGGGAGTTGCTCGCATTGGGTCGGTATCCGAGTTTCGACGCGGCTTGTTGAATCTTTTCGTTGGTTCCCTGAGGGACTTGAGTGAGTTTGCACAAAGCGAGTGAGATCTTGGATTTTGAACACTCCAATTTATCCGCAATAACTTGAAGAGTCGCCAGCATACTCATTGGCGGTAAAGTTCATGAGTTTAAATTAACTGTCAAGTAGCCAGAAAGCTTTGAATTCGTGGAAATTAACGGGTCGATTACCCAAAATTGGGAGAAGTCTTAGCTTCTTCGTCGTCTTGTATCGTTGAGGAATCGGTTAGTAATCGGATCTCCTTGCTAGAGAGCTGTCTCCAAAGAGAAAGGGAGTGGTACTATAGCCAACCCCTAGCCGGTCGCATCCCATCTCGATAAAACGATTTGCCTGTTCAATATTTCGAATGCCGCCGGAGGCTTTTACTTTTGTGTTCCCTCGGACGGCATTGAGCATGATCTCGACCGCTTCTTTGCTAGCACCGCCCCCATTAAACCCTGTCGATGTTTTCACATGGGCTACCCCTAAATCGGAACAAATATGTGTTGCTTGGGAGATTTGGTCGGGAAGGAGGACTGAGCTCTCTATGATGACTTTTAATAAAATTCCTCTTGGGTGGAGTATCTGGAATACACCTTCAATGTCCTTCCGAAAAGACTCCCATTCGCCACCGCGAGCCATTCCGAATTGGGAAACCATGTCCACTTCATCTACCTCTCGCTTGGCGTAGGCTTTTGCTTCCGTGAGCTTGGAGCTGGGCAGGCTGTAGCCATGCGGAAATCCTAGTACCACGCACACGTCGGTATTGGTTCCGCGGCACATTGATTTTGCCAGTTCTATATCTGTTGGACGAATACAGACAGTGCGGGTGTTGAAGCTAAGACCTAGGTTGATGGCTTCCTCTGCTTCCGTTCGGGTCATATCAGGTTTAAGAACGGCGTGGTCCAGATAGCGGCTCAAGGGCTGATTCATGGGCGGGAGTTAGAGGCAACGCATTGGATTATCAATCTATTTTGATGGTGCTGGTTAGGGTTGTTGCAGCGACAATGAGCAGATTGGAAAGCTCCCGCTATCTAAATCATGTCAATTTGATAGGGAGCCCTGTTTTTTATTGCGGAGGAATCGCGAAAGGGCCTTTTTGGGTGGTCCGCGTTCATCTCAGTTGAGAAATGCTGATTAGTAATATTTATGAAAAGATATTTAGATAAAAACGTTATCGTCACAGGTGGTGGAGCGGGTATAGGTAAAGCCATCTCGAAACGTTTGGTGGATGAAGGAGCCATAGTTCATATTTTTGAACGAGACATAACACAAGCAAACTTGGTCCTGTCAGAGTTTGATGGCCTCTCTGGCAGCGGTGTTGCCTATCAAGTGGATGTCTCGTCGGAGGCGAGCGTTCATAATGCTATCACTCAGATTGAGTCGGTGGATGTCCTCATCAATAATGCGGGTATTGCCTCGATCGGGAATGTCGAAGTGGCGACTTCGGAGGAGATGGATCGGGTTTACGCCGTGAATGTGAAGGGCGTTTTTTATTGTATCCAGGGAGTCATTCCCAAGATGCGAATTCAAGGGGGTGGAGCGATTCTTAATTTGGCCTCCATCGCATCCCGTTTGGGGATCTCGGATCGTTTTGCCTACTCGATGACAAAAGGAGCCGTCTTCTCGATGACCCTTTCCGTGGCTAAGGATTACGTTGCAGAGGGGATACGTTGCAACTGTATTTGTCCGGCTCGTGTCCATACACGTTTCGTCGATTCGTTTTTAGAACAGCATTACTCGAATCGCAAGGATGAGGCTTTCAAGGAGCTTTCTGACTACCAGCCGATCGGTAGAATGGGGAAACCTGAAGAAGTCGCGAGTCTTGCGGCGTTTCTGTGTAGCTCGGAAGCTTCCTTTATCACTGGATCCGCCTTCGATGTCGATGGGGGAGTCACCAATCTGAGATAGATAAAAAATACTGTTATGAAACTGATTCGATTCGGCGAGCCGGGTGAAGAAAAGCCGGGATTGCAGCTAAAAGATGGTACTCGAGTGGAAATACCATCCAGTTTTGGAGACTACGATGAGAGCTTTTTTGGAGGGGATGGGTTGAAACAGCTGAAAGAATGGTCGGGCTCGTGTGCCATCGCTGCTCCAGAAATCGATCCTGAAATACGCTTGGGACCTCCATCCTGCCGTCCAAGCAAGATCATTTGTGTCGGGTTGAATTACTCGGATCACGCTGAAGAATCAGGTATGGAAGCTCCTAGTGAGCCGGTCCTGTTTTTCAAGGCAACTACCGCCTATCAGGGTCCGAATGATCCCTTGGTCATTCCCGAGGGGTCTGTAAAAACGGACTGGGAGGTAGAGTTGGGCGTTGTCATTGGCAAACGTGCCAAGCGAGTATCTAGAGATTATGCCATCGGGCACGTTGCCGGCTATGTGCTTCACAACGACTACTCCGAACGCGAGTGGCAGTTGGAAAAGCAGGGGCAGTGGGTTAAGGGTAAATCGGCAGACACCTTCGCGCCGTGCGGTCCGTGGATTGCGACGAGGGATGAAATCCAAGATCCCGGTAACTTGCGTCTATGGCTTAAAATCAATGGTGAGCTCAAGCAGGATGGCCATACGAAGAATCTGATTTTCGATGTTCCGACCATTGTTTCATACATCAGCCAGTTCATGACTTTATTGCCTGGCGACATCATTTCCACCGGAACTCCAGCGGGGGTTGGCTTTGGTTTTAAACCTCCACAGTTCTTGAAGCCGGGTGATGTTATAGAGCTAGGTATCGATGGACTGGGTACACAGCAGCAGGTAGCGGGAGCGGAGGAGTAACGTGGTCTTTGAGGGGTGGCCGATTTTGGCTAGACAAGGCTTACTACCCTGAGCCTTTCGGTGACCCAGCACAGCCAACAAACGCCGATAGGGCGTATTATTATTATTCCTTAGCGGGGTGGATTAGACAGCCTGTTGTATTTAATAATTAATGCTTGTTTTACTTTGAGTGGGTGCTCGGAGATCGCCCTGTACCGGCGGCTGAGGCGAGAACGAGTGATTATTGCTCTGTGCGACTAATCGTTTGCAATTTGAACATGGACCTCGAAGGTCTTGACAAACCAAGGAGTGAAAGGACCGTTCCAATAAACTACGTAAGGCTCCGAAATCGGCTGGATTGCATTGTTTGATTCCATCCATTTCAGCAGTTTAGCCTTCGCTTCCTCGTAGTTGCTTCGGCTATAGGATCCTCGAGCTCCGACTGCAGCGACTTTCCGAACTGGAACATCGATGATGCTCACGTCGGCATTGCCGATCGTCGCTTTCTCTTTTTGATCCTCAGCGACCCAGAAGTACATTTTGCCGGGTGCGATTTGAGCCTCAACCGGAGTTGTCATCGAAATACCGTTTTTTCGAATGTAGCTGAAGAGGGGTCGGAAGAGCCCATTGGATTCATCGAAATAGTCTCTTTCGGATCGGGATTCAAGAAGCCTGCCTGCCGGTAATTCTTTGATTTCGATTTCCCCAGAGGGCGTTTTCTCAAATGCCTCGCTGGCCATACTTGCGGTGGTTGCAGCAATGAACGTGATCGCTGTAATGGTAATCAATCGATGGAATCTTAGCTCTATCATACGAGTATAACATCAGGAAGTGTCCATTGGTTACGCTATCAGTGCAATTAATTAGCTTCAAAAAAACTCTATCACAGGACGGGGGACGCTTCAGCTTTTGCCGTATTGGTTGGTTTTTTATACTAGGATAGGGCCAAGCCAACTCAAAGAGGTGGTCGGGAACGGAGTTATCTACAGCTTCGCTGTGGATTAAGGTGAACGCAAACAATATGCCGAATGCGAAATTGCGATAAAGTCTTTTTTGAAACGTAGTAGAGATTTGCATATTGAAGCGGGCAAGCTGGACAGGGAGCCCTTCAGATTTGTAAACGCGAATGGCTACGTGTAAAAGGTATTCAATCTTCAATCAGAGAAAGGTTGACGCGTTGATACGCCCTGTGGATCCAAGGGCTTTTGCTGAGGAAATTTACGAGGGAAAAAGGATAACAAGTTACTATTATTTGGATACACGCCCAATAAAAGCGTTCGTTGTTTGACTGCGAGGGGCTAAAGTCCGCGAATGGAATTTGTTTGAAACGGAATACTTTTAATCAATAATCTTACGGTAGATGGAGGGTTCGCCCTCTCCGAGATAGGCGATAATAATTGCCCCCTCAGAAGCAACGCACTCGAAATATTTCAATGTAGCCTCCTGCTCTTCGGGCCAGGGATAGACGTAAAAGAGATCTATTTCTTCCAACTCCCACTCGGAACCGGGGTAGCTCACTCCCAGAATGGAGTTTCCGCTTGGCCGGAGTAATTCAAATCCTCCTTGAGTAGGGAGGAAATCGTACCCCTCAAGCAGAAAATTTGTTTGCAGAAAGGAGGCAGGTAAACCGAAAAAATTTGCTAGCTTTCGTGCACGCGAGACGAGTTCGGATTCGATTTCAATCCCTGTGGCGTTGAGTCCCATGAGTGATGCGAGGCAAGTCGCGGTTCCCAAACCGCTGCCCCACTCACAAAAGCGATCTCCCAAGAGTGCATCGGACGATTTTACCGCACTGATTGCTTGGAAGATGCGGGTGTAGTCCGCGGGGATAAAACGGGGGATTTTTTTGCGTACTTCTGAATCGAAAAATGCATCGCAGCGACTCTCGGCTTCTTCGAGAAAGGAGAGGATAGCTGTAGGAGGTGGGTTGGCATTGTAGGCGAAAAAAAAAGGTTCTAGAGGCATCAAAATGGGTTTTCTAATGAGCGATTTTATCTGCTGGGAGAACATTTTATAGTTAGCAGACTTACATGCTTGTTTGCAATATCATCTCCGGCGTAATTTGACAAGATTGAGGGATTTAATCTGCTTTTTTACGATGGGTAATTTGGTCCCGTGAAGCTATCTGAGTATTCTTTGAACGGCTTAATAAGCGCTCAATAGCGGTTCGAACATTGTCGTTATTCGATTCGGTACTGATCGTCAGGAATGAGCGATTCTTTTGAAAGATTTGATTGTTTAGTCGTAGGTGCGGGGATCGCTGGGATAACGGCGGCTCGGAAAATGGTTGCGGCGGGATTTTCGGTCTGTCTTTTGGACAAAAGCCGAGGATTGGGAGGCCGCTTCGCGACGCGACGGATCGAGGGTCAATCGTTCGACCACGGAGCTCAGTTTTTTACATCGCGAGGAAAGGTTTTTAGAGCGGAGGTTCAAAACTGGGTCGAAGCGGGTATCGCTCGACCCTGGTTTGGGAAACCGGGAGATGAACGCTTTTGTGGCGTGGGTGGTATGAACCAGTTGGCAAAGGAGCTTTCGGCAGGTCTCGATGTGAGGCGTGGCCAGAAAGTCGAGTGGGTTCGGTTTTCCCACGGGGTTTGGTCGGTGCGGTCAAATCAGGGAGCTTTCCAAGGATACCGACTACTCCTCACCAACCCTGCACCTCAGGCGATCGAACTGCTAGAGACGAGTGAAGCTGGTAATTGTAACGAATTTATAGATACATTGCATTTGATTAAATACGAAAAGTGTATTAGCCTAATGCTGCTTCTAGGCTCAGAATTGGGACTTTCCGAGTGCGGCATCATTCAATCTGAGATAGAGGAGCCAATTTCGACGATCACTGAAACCTCGGTCAAAGGCATTACAGATCTTCCGGGAATCGTAATTCAGTCGGGCCCCGAATTTGCGGAAAAAAATTTTACAGCCTCAACTAATACTGTTTTCAAACGACTGACGGATGCCTTGCCTATTTCAGTCAACCTTGAGGTTAAGGGTATGTCGGTGCAAAAGTGGCGCTTCGCCAAACGAAAGAACCATGCTCTGGAATGCTTCTTTAATCAAGATGAGTCGAATTTTCTCTGGCATTCGGGCGATGGATACAACGCTCCGAGGATTGAAGGTGCGTTTCTCTCGGGTGAACGGGTGGCGGAGTCGATTATCTCAAGTCTGAGTATGAACCATATCCCTAATTCACAGAGACCCGGGAAACGATAAAATGGCAGCTACAAACAACACGATGGGGACGTTGCAACACGCAGAAACAGGGGTAATCGCTTAAAAGCCGATGACGGGTGCTACTTTACGGTTCTCCACTGAGACTTTCTGCTAGGACACGAGGAATCTTTGAGCCAAGACCTAAGAACGAGGTTCTAGTTGAGAAAAGCCCAACGTTTGATTGGTGTCAGAATCGTAAAGTTACATCAAAAGCGAAGGAAGTCAGGAAGATGTTGAAAGAAGAACCAATCGAGAGTTAGATTTTGTTATGAAAAAAGGATATGTAGTTATTGGAGCGAGCGGGGGAATTGGTAAGGCATCTTGCGATTTGCTGCTCAAAGGAGAAAATCAAGTTGTAGGTGCCGTCCGAGACATTGGAGCAATCGCAGCAGGATCGAAAGTTGACGGGGTTGATTATCGCTCCGTGGACGCGGAGGACTGGGATAGTGTAGATGCACTTTTTGAAGATCTCATAGCAGAGGAGTTTCCTTTGGGCGGGGTGGCCTTGTGCGTTGGCTCTATTCTGCTTAAACCCGCTCACCTCACTCGGAAAGAAGAATTCGATGCCGTCATTTCGAAGAATCTTTCTTCAGCGTTTGCGACCGTGCGTGCAGGGTCAAAGGCCCTGTCAAAGACAGGTGGTTCGATTGTTCTAGTCTCCACTGCGGCGGCTCAGCACGGGCTTGCGAATCACGAAGCCATTTCCGCGGCCAAGGCGGGCGTGGAAGGACTCGTAAGGTCTGCAGCCGCCACCTATGCCAGGCGACAGATAAGGGTCAATTGCGTCGCTCCGGGATTAGTGCGGACTCGTTTGTCCGAACGTATAACAGCAAACCCGTCCAGCTTGGAAATGTCAGAAAAAATGCATCCGTTGGGTCGTATAGGTGAAGCGATCGAAGTTGCGAGTGCGGTTACTTGGTTGCTCAGTGCGGATCAAGGCTGGATAACGGGTCAGACTATCGGAGTAGATGGGGGGCTGTCTAGTTTGCGGGTTTGATAATGAAAGCCGATTGTCGACGGTGAGCATGGATATAGTTAAAACGGTCATCGATTGGTCTTTACTAGTGGTGGTCTGGCTCGTCCAGTTAGCTGTCTATCCGGGGTTTCGTCGTGTCGGAAAGAGCCGGTTTGTTGCCTGGCACTCCCGGTATCTGAAGTTAATGGGTTATCTCGTCGGGCCCCTCATGATTGGTCAGCTGAGTTTTGCTGTATGGAATGCGTTCACGGTGCGGCATTGGTTTAGTGCTGAAACCCACTATCTGGGCCTCGTCGCTCTTACCTGGATCGCTACTTTTCGCATAGTAGTCCCTTTTCACGACAAGCTACAGAGCAGGGGGAACGAGCCGAACTTGGTACGGCAGTTGGTTTGGGCCAATTGGCCACGCACTGTTTTGTGGAGCGTAATTGTGTTTGTGTAGTTGCCGTCTTTTTCTGAGTATCAGACCAACACGAAGGTAGGGCCTCTTTGCCGCTTGCTAAAGTTAACGGGTTGAATCCTTAGCCGACCAAACAAAAACGACCCACCAAGGCTGACTAAGCACAGCCAGCCCTACCTATGTAACTATATTTCGAAACGTGGATGACTTTCTCACAAAACCAAACTATTGAAGCTTCCACCGAACGGAGCCTGACATCACGGTTATCCGAATTCAGTTTTTAAACAAAATCAAAAATAATGAAGCGTTATCCGAAGAGTCCTTATTTGAAAGCCGGCGGCTTGGTCTACCTCCCTCGTATGTTCGATAAAATACGTTTGCACCTTGCGGGAGAACTGCCCGAAGACTATCACGAGCTACGAGGCAAGGGTATGGACGGCCGGGCTTGTTCTTATCTGCGTATCGGCTACGAGGAAGTACTGTCGCTCGTCAAGGAGGGGTTGACGGACGAAGAGCTGACTCAGTGGTGTTTGAAAAATGGTCGTCCGCTAAACGATGTTGATATTCTCATCTGGAATGATTTTATGACCAAAAGAGGCTGCCACGAATCTGACTCGGCTGTTACCGAGCTTCTTGAGAAGTTCAAGGCTGAAAGCGGCCTGTCGCAACGGGACGACATTCAGACTTTCTTCGATTATTTCGAAGCGGATGAGGGTCGGGATTCTGAATAAGGCACTCAGTTGCTAGGATGAAAAATTTCTAGGGGATTCAACGGGATCCACGGTGTCTAAACATCGAAGAATCCCGTTTGGACTCGGGGCTCCGTTACTGTCTCAGGAGGGTAGTTTGATAGTAGCTCAGTCTAATAGGTTGCATTCGAAAGCTGTTTATGACCGCCTTTTGTTTAGTTGAGTGGGCCAACGTTCCCTATCTCCTCAACTCAGCCAAAGACGTGCATGCGGCCTAATACGGGAAAGACATCTCTTTGACTTGTGCCTACTCAGCCGACTTCAAGTGGCCGGTTCACCCTTAACTAAATACCATAGCGGAAAAAAACCTTCTCTGAGGTAGCATTCTCGCGTTTGAGGGTAAGGTTCTGGCAAATAAAAAGGTGCCGGATAGCGGCACCTTTTCAACTTATCAAACTACAAACTAGATACGAAACTTAACCCTACATACCTAATGACAGGATAGTCGCAAATTAGAGTAAAACGTTCAATTTATATTCAGTTAGCATTCAGCTTACTAAACATCCTTCAATATGGGAGGAGGGGATCGTTCTCATTTTTGAATTTAGAAGTGAGATTCGATCCCATTTCACTGTATATTTATGTTAGACTTTCGTGGAGGCTATTTCCTGGCTAGAGATGCTATATCTTCCCTCGAAAGGGCTTCAGTCAGAGCTCCTCGGGATGGATCTGATGGCGTCGATTTTGCGTTTGGAGACTGTGTCTGTACAGGCAACGTAGAGGGTGTCGCTATTCGGTCATCCGAAAATGGCATTAGAGAGCTTTTTGTTCTGAGATTTGGACAGAATGAAATAGCATTGCCCATCAGGATCGAACAATTGAAATCAGAGGGGGGTGGCGAAATACAGTTTTCCTGCCTTGCCCATGGTCATTCCAACTTTTTCACTTACGTAAGTGCACGGCGGGGAAGGCATGTAAAAGTAGGGCTGTCTACAGTCGAGCGAATCGCCATGTTGTCGAGGGTTGTGGGCAGCTTCGACGGTTTTGGCAGGCTTAGTCCATCCTGAACCACCATCTTTAATGCCGCTTTTGCAACAAAGCATTCAGTAGGCACCTACACCCAGTAATTGCTACCGATTCAGGAAAGGTATCGCCATTGAATGAGAGGGGCCTTTGATCTCCCTTGCGGGCATTCTCTGCTTTGAATGCTGTCCGGTTGGTACGGGTAGCTTTACGTTTCTTGAGCGAAAACAAGTGAGCTAGTATCGGGAAAGTGTAGAGGAGAGAGATTTTAATTTGGAGTCTTTGCTGATTAATTGTATAAAGTGCTAAACTAAAGCTCTTTAACCTTGATGTTTCTAAATTGAACTGAGCCTTTTTTGCCAGAGTGAATTTGGAGACTGAAGAATCCTTTCAGAAATTCGTCGTTGGTCCAGTGGGCTGCGGGCACGCCATTGATCCACGTTTTCACTACTCGGCCTTCCGCTTTTACCGTGATACGATTCCAGCCTTTGTAATCGACGGCTTGGCGAGCCTTTTCGTGGGCGTTCAGCCACAGAGGATAATACCATCCACCGCATGACTGGCCATAGATACCGCCGGACCAAAAGCGCTTTTTGGAGTCGGCTTCCATTTCAGCCTGCGGTCCAAAAACGGTTTGCTTACCATTCTCCTCCTTGACCTGCCCGCGAAACATGCAGCCGGTGTTGCCGTCGACCTCCCATTTGAGCTCAGCCGTAAATATGAAATCTGTGTAGTCGTCTTTGAGAGTAGATAGGTAGGTGCTAGGAGACCCAGGAACCGCGGTGCCAACGATGGAATTGCCTTTTGCTTCAAAGGTACAATGGCCTCCATATGGTGCCCAGCCATCAAGATTTTTTCCGTTGTAGAGAGAAACGAAACCCTTCTTCAGACTAGGCTCCTGTTCGCGATTCATGAGCATGGCCTCTGGTAATGGAATGTTTTTCTGCTTTTGGTAAACTTCTATCCACTTGTGCTGGCTATCAGCTATCTGCTTGTCCGAGGCTCCGAGCAAGATTGCCAAGGAGAGTGTAAGGAGGGCAAGGGTAACTAGTCGAATTGTTTTCATATGTTCAGGCAGTCTGTAGTTCAGGATGGTTTTCTAGCGATACTATTTTTTGGTCATTCGGAAAGAAGCGTTTAGAATCTTTTTAAGGCAATTGACGCCTCGCGGAGGCATCGAATTTCCCACTTTCATTGGCTAACAATAGCGGCCTAGCGATTAAGTTAAACCCATCGGATCAACCCCATTAGATTTATCATTAAGATGGGCGTACTACTTACTCCGATGGGGTAGCTAAACCTGAAACGGGCCGTCCAGGCCGGTGCTACAGACCTAGTGATCACATATCGGGGCTTTGATAGAGTAAATCTGGGTGGAAAGAAACTGGAGGCACAGAAATAAGGTATGAAGATTTCCTGCATTGAGCGTCTGATTCCGATGCTGAGATTTGTGCACAACCTTCCCGTAGCGGATTAGCAGATCGAGGGGTCTAAGACATCGATACGGAATATGGATGCGGCTGATATCCGAACTCTGAGCAACAGCTGGATGCCAGACGATGACTGGCAGCGTACCACTATTGAGGCTGTGGAAAGAGGTGGGACCTCAACGCCGGCCTTTAATTTGGAGGATTTTGATGCAGCGAAGGTGTCCACGGATACGGGTTTCGCTTTGCCCGAAGGCCACCAAGGCAATATTGCACATTCGATTTGGGAAAATCTGCAGACTTTCCTTGAGGAAGTAATTCCCGTCGCAGAAAAACGCGGGGTGAAGCTCGCACTGCATCCAAACTGTCCACCCATCGATGATCTGAATGGACAGGATCGCATCATCACGATCCTAGGGGCTATGCGAAGAGTGGTGGAACTTATGCCCGGTGACATCATCGGGCTTTGTTTTTGCCAAGGCAAGTTTGCCTCA
>Ga0163109_10000563_pt1 | contig 29663 bp, 29 predicted proteins | sample CRUFie1St13metaG_FD_108704 | JGI IMG/M metagenome (GOLD analysis project Ga0163109, IMG submission 108704) | Marine microbial communities from the Costa Rica Dome - CRUD Field 142mm St13 metaG | ecosystem: Environmental > Aquatic > Marine > Oceanic > Photic zone | place: Costa Rica: the Eastern...
ACCTCGCCCTATCCAGGCTTCCCCACAGATATGCAGGCGCAATTTATGGCTCTTAATGCTGTGGCAAAAGGTACCGCGACGATTCGTGAGACCATATTCGAAAATCGCTTCATGCACGTGCATGAAATGAACCGCCTGGGTGCAAATATAGAATTGCACGGCCCGTCTATGGCTGTAGTGCATGGGGTGGAAGAGCTTAAAGCTGCTCCGGTTATGGCAACGGATCTACGCGCTTCGTTTAGTCTGGTGCTTGCTGCATTAGTAGCCGAAGGTACAACTGTTATAGATCGTATTTACCATATCGATCGCGGATACGAGACCATAGAAGAAAAGCTGCAGCAGATTGGCGCACAGGTGCGTCGGGTTTCCTGACGCTGAAGGGTGCTCCTCTACAACTCGATTAAAAGGACAACAACAGATGGGTTTGGTTATTGCCCTGAACAAAGGGCGGATCTTGAAAGAATGTTTACCAATTCTGGCGTCTTGTGGCGTTGAGCCGGTTGAGCATCCGTCTGAGTCTCGCAAGCTCATTTTCGATAGTCGTTGTGGCCAGCATCGGCTGATTGTGACGCGCTCAGCTGACGTACTGACCTATGTGGAACAAGGCGTTGCGGATGTTGGCATAACCGGCAAAGACACCATTTTAGAATACGGTGCGGGCATGAGTTTTTATGAGCGACTTGACCTAAAAATAGGCTTGTGTCGCATGATGACTGCCGCACCCGTTGGGTTTGCAGCGCCAACTGGGGTGCTTCGCGTCGCGTCGAAATTTGTCAATATTGCGCGTAGCCACTACCACAGCCAAGGTTGCCAAGTTGAACTGATCAAGCTCACAGGAGCGATGGAAATTGCGCCCGTGCTCGGATTAGCAGACTGTATCGTTGATATCGTGGATACCGGCAATACGCTACGCGCGAACGGACTCGAGGCTATGGATGTTATCTGTGACATAAGCACTCGAGTCATTGTTAATCGTGCATCGATGAAGACGAAGTTCGCGGATGTACAGACTTTGGTCCAGCAATTGGCCGCGGTTGTTGGCTGAATTAGCCGCTCGGCAAAACGTACGCTGGTACGATTTGCTACAAGGCAAAATTACCGCAAGGTTAGAACGGCGATAGAAACATGGTCATCCAGCAGCTAGTCACCTCGAGCGAAACATTTGAACAGCAGTTTGCTGAACTATTGCATTGGGATATGCGCACTGACAGTGCGCTAGATAAGCAGGTAGCAGAAATCATCAGCCAGGTTCGTCAGCATGGCGACAGTGCGTTGCTGCAGTTGACCAATAAGTTAGATCGGCGTTCGCTAAAAAACGCCGCAGACTTTAGCTTGGACAATGGCGCGTTGTTAGCTGCTTGGCAGCGCCTAGAACCAAAACACCAGCACGCATTGGAACTGGCAGCGCAGCGGATTCGGCAGTTCCATCAGCGACAGTTGGATGCATCTTGGTTCTTTGAGGACGAGTTGGGGAATCGCCTAGGGCAACGAATCAGCGCGCTGGAGCGTGTAGGTATTTATGTTCCCGGTGGGCAAGCAGCCTATCCCTCGAGTGTGCTGATGACGGTTATTCCAGCAGTAGTGGCAGGTGTGGAAAACATTGTTGTCACTGTGCCTACGCCCGATGATGCAGCAAACGATATGGTTTTAGCTGCCTTGTACCTAGCCGGAGTTAATGAGGTATTTAGCATTGGCGGCGCTCAGGCGATTGCAGCAATGGCCTATGGCACAGAGACCGTGCCGAGGGTAGATAAAATTGTTGGCCCGGGTGGTGCATATGTTGCTACAGCGAAAAAGCAGGTGTTCGGCCAAGTGGGCATAGATATGATCGCAGGCCCCAGCGAAGTGTTGATCCTGGCGGATGGCACGACGCCGGTAGACTGGGTGGTACTAGACCTCTTTTCGCAAGCAGAGCATGACAGTTCGGCGCAAAGCATCTTGATCAGTCCCGACCCAGAATATGTTGCAGAAGTGGTAAGTCGGATTGAGGCAATGCTGCCGGCAATGGAGCGAGAATCGATTATTCGCCAATCGTTACTGCAGCGTGGTGCGGTCATCCTCTGCTCGGATAAACGAGAGGCGCTGGAACTGGCCAACCGCGTGGCGCCAGAGCACCTTGAACTGGCAGTAGCCGAGCCACAAGAGTGGATAGATGAAATTCGTCATGCAGGCGCTATTTTTTGTGGCGCTCATACTGGCGAAACGTTCGGCGACTACGTGGCGGGTCCATCGCATGTGTTGCCGACGTTTGGCACGGCGAGATTTGCCTCGCCCCTGGGTGTCTATGACTTTCAGAAGCGCACCTCGGTGGTAGAAATGTCTGCCCGTGGTGCCAGCGAGTTGTCTGCGGTTACCGATATTCTGGCCCAATCCGAAGGACTGTTTGCCCACGCGCAAGCGGCAGCAGCGCGCGGTGGCGCTAACGATAGTGCGTCTATTACCGACAGCTCAGGCACGGTTGAGTGAGCGATTCTGCAGCGCAGTTGGATGCAGACAGTCCGCTTCAGCGATACCAACGACTTTTGGCGGACACTGCTGCTGACGGTGGGACGTTTCATGCAGATTTAGGCCAAGAGCAGGTTGTGCAAAGGCTGGATGAGTTGTTCCAGCGATTAATGCGGCAACCGAAGCAATCCTTATGGCAAAAATGGATCACTCGGTCAGTGCCCCCGCCAGTCGAAGGCCTGTATATCTGGGGCACGGTAGGGCGCGGCAAAACTTTGCTTATGGATATGTTTTTTGACTGTTTGCCAGCTGGTCGGGCACAGCGGATGCATTTCCACCGATTTATGCGGCATGTTCACTTGGGTCTGAAAACCCATGGCGGAGTAGCAGATCCGCTGCAGAGAGTGGCAGATGAGTTTGCGCATCAGACCTCGGTCTTATGTTTTGACGAATTTTTTGTATCAGATATAGGTGATGCAATGATTCTTGCCGAATTGATGCGTGCGCTATTTGCCAGGGGCGTTACTCTGGTTGCAACGTCGAATGTAGAACCGCGCGGGTTGTACGAGAATGGCCTGCAGCGCAGCCGATTTTTGCCGGCGATAGATTTGTTGTATCAGCATTGCGCGGTCGTCGAAATAGAGCAGGGACAAGATTTTCGCCTGCGTACGCTGGCACAGGCGGAGATTTATCACTATCCGTTGGACGCTGGCGCCGAAGAAAGCTTGCAAGGTAGTTTTATTGCACTTGCGGCAGCGCCGATAGAGCAAGCTGTGCCGTTATTGATTGAAGGGCGTTCGATCAATACGCGAAAGCTCAGCCAAGGCATCGTTTGGTTTGATTTTGCAGATCTGTGCGAGGGCCCGCGTAGCCAGAACGACTATATCGAGCTGGCAACGCTTTATCACACAGTGCTTGTGAGCAATATTCCGATTCTGGATACGCGCAAAGAGGATGCGGCCAGACGCTTTATCAGTTTGGTAGACGAGTTCTACGATCATGGGGTGAAACTCATTGCGTCTGCAGCAGCGCCGATTCACGAGCTGTATCAAGGGCGGCGTTTGCAATTCGAGTTCGCGCGCACCGAAAGTCGATTATTAGAAATGCAATCCATGGATTACCTGGCTGGGTCGCATACGCACGGCGACAGCGCTGCTAACGAGGCGAAAACTCTGTTGTAAAGCGCATGTGCCTCCACTATTATGCGCGTCCGAAAATTTCGGCTGCTGTCAGCACCAGCAGACTCGAGTGAGAGAGCCTCTCCGCGACTGCGCTCAAAGCGCATACCGGGAAAGGCCTATCACTTCTGAGGAAACTAAGCGCTGAACACGAAATTAACCAAGGCTCGGAAACAAAGATCCGGGTAGCAAGGTAAGGCAAACAGATAATGAAAACGGTAAGCATGCGCGCACAGGACGTCGAACGCGCCTGGTGGTTGATCGACGCGGACGGTAAAACCCTTGGGCGTTTAGCTACCGAAGTGGCGAGTCGTTTGCGCGGCAAACACAAGCCGGAATTTACGCCCCACGTGGATACCGGCGACTACATCGTAGTGGTCAACGCAGAGAAGATCCGTGTCACGGGCAATAAAGAAAAAGGCAAGATCTATTGGCGGCATACCGGGTATCCGGGCGGCATCAAGGGCACTGACGTGGCGACTGTGCGAGCAGAGCACCCAGAGCGGATGATCGAAAGCGCTGTGCGTGGAATGTTGCCGAAAAATCCGCTGGGGCGGGCTATGTTTCGCAAATTGAAAGTATACGCTGGTGATGAGCATCCCCATGCAGCACAGCAACCGCAAGTATTGGAGCTTTAGTACATGACTGACTACAACTACGGAACCGGTCGTCGTAAAACAGCGGCTGCGCGTGTTTTTATCTCCTCAGGCACTGGACGCATCTTGGTTAACTCGCAACCGCTAGACGAGTTTTTCGGTCGTGAAACTGCACGTATGGTTGTACGCCAGCCATTGCAAGTGGCTGATTTGGCTGACAAGTTGGATTTAAAAGTGACGGTTCGTGGCGGCGGCAATACTGGCCAGGCGGGAGCAATTCGCCACGGTATTGCGCGAGCGTTGGTGGAATATGATGAGACATTGCGTGGGCCGATGCGGCAAGCGGGCTTCCTAACACGTGATGCGCGTGCGGTAGAGCGGAAAAAAGTCGGACTGCGCAAAGCTCGCAAGCGTCCACAATTCTCCAAGCGATAATCAATATATGTTCAGTAACCCGGTGGGTTACTGGCGCCGTTTTATGCTAGACTGCCGCGCGCGAAAAGCGGCACTAAATCCGAGCTGATTGCGCATGTGATGAGAGCCGCATACGCAGGGCTGATGGCAACACCGAGCGTTCGCGGCCACAGGTAAAATAGCCTTTTATTATGGTTGTTTCTGGAGGTTGGGAGTGCCATTGCAGCAGCCGAGGTTAGGCATTGCAGATTACAGCATTGCGAAATAAGAAAGAGCAACATTCAAAACATAACAACACCATGACGGGACAATAATGGCGTTGGCCTGAGCCAGGGTCGCCGTAGTAACGGCGTCTCATCAAATGGGCCTAAAGCCCAAGGTCTTCAAAAGGCAGGTGTTGAAAACAGTGGAGCAAACAGCCTTGAGTACTGGCGACGCAGTCCATGATGCCCCAACCGGGGATTCTTCGAACAGCGACGGATCTAGCCGCCGCTATTTTTTGATTCAAGCGACATCAGTGGTTGGCGCCGCTGGCGCTGTAGGGGCCGCTTGGCCCTTTGTAAGCTACTGGTCGCCTAGCGAGAAAGCCAAGGCTCTTGGTGCCCCGGTAAAGATTGATTTATCGAAGTTAGCGCCCGGTGAAATGCTCAGCCCAATCGTCGCGTGGCGTGGCAAGCCGGTATTTGTGGTTCGCCGTGACGCCGATACCCTTGCATCTCTAGAAACCGACACCGAGATGCTAGCTGATCCTGATTCTGCCGTGGCAGAGCAGCAACCTGACTTCGCAGTCAATGCGTGGCGCTCAGAGCGCAAGGAGTACGGTATTTTCCTCGGCGTGTGCACTCACTTAGGTTGCTCGCCAAAGTACGTCGTCACAGATAATTTTGTTGAAACTGGTCAGGGCGGCTTCTTTTGCCCCTGTCACGGTTCCCGGTTCGATATGGCGGGACGAGTTGTAAAAGGAGTTCCAGCTCCGTCCAACTTAGAGGTGCCCCCGTACCGTTTTGAGTCTGATACCGTGGTTCTCATTGGTTAAGGTTAGGTAAACGTAGATGCAACAAACAAACAGTGAGTCCAAACAAGGCAGTCTCGCCAATGCAATGAGTTGGCTGGACGCGAGGTTCCCTGCGACCGAGACCTTCGAATACCACATGTCGAAGTATTACGCGCCGAAGAACTTCAACTTTTTCTATTACTTCGGCTGGCTGGCAACATTCGTGCTAGTTAATCAGTTGGTTACCGGTATCTGGTTGACCATGAATTATGTGCCCAGTGGCGACGCTGCGTTTGCATCGGTGGAATACATCATGCGTGACGTGGAGTTCGGTTGGTTAATACGCTATCTGCACTCAACAGGCGCGTCTGCGTTTTTCGTTGTGGTGTTCTTGCATATGTACCGGGCGCTCATGTATGGCTCTTACCGCGGTCCCCGGGAATTGCTCTGGTTGATCGGTATGGCGATCTTTATCGCACTTATGGCGGAAGGGTTTTTTGGCTACCTGCTTCCCTGGGGCAACATGTCCTATTGGGGTGCGCAAGTGATTGTATCCCTTGCCGGCGCCATCCCATATGTAGGCGCTGACCTCATGGAGTGGGTCCGGGGCGATTTCTTGATGTCAGAAGTGGCGCTTAACCGCTTCTTCGCTTTGCATGTCGTCGCGCTCCCCATCGTGCTACTCGGTCTTGTATTTGTGCACTTTGTAGCATTGCACCATGTGGGGTCGAATAATCCCGATGGAATCGAGATCAAGAAAAATAAAGACGAGAACGGTGTGCCTGTTGATGGCATTCCCTTCCACCCCTATTACACAGTGCACGACATTCACGCGACTGTCGTCTTCCTGTTCCTATTCTGTGCGGTAGTATTCTTCGCCCCAGAGATGGGTGGCTACTTTATCGAGAAGCCTAATTTTGAAGTGGCAAACCCACTAAAGACCCCAGAGCACATTGCTCCGGTCTGGTATTACACGCCCTATTACGCAATGTTGCGGGCAGCGACATTCCCACTCTTTGGCCTGGACGCTAAGTTTTGGGGACTGGTCACAATGGCGGCGGCGGTAATCATCCCTGCGGCGCTGCCCTGGCTTGACCGCAGCCCGGTTAAGTCCATGCGCTACAAAGGCATTCTGTCGAAAGCGGCGCTGGGAATCTTTGTTGTCAGCTTTATCATATTGGGCGTTCTAGGGGTCTTACCGGCAGAAAAGGAATATACGATCCTCGCGCAGATATGCACCATGCTGTACTTCGCTTATTTCGTTCTAATGCCTTGGTACACTCGTGTTGAGCAGACGAAGCCAGAACCGGAAAGGGTCACCTCATGAGAAAACTAGCCAAAGTATTCTTCAGCCTTGCAATGGTGGGGCTGTTCATTGGAGCACCTTTCAGCTGGTCTGCAGCAAAAAATGATTGGCCGATGGAGGCTTTTGAGCCGGATTTGACTAATCTGCCGAGCCTACAAAATGGTTTTAAGGTGTATGCCAACCACTGTCTCGGTTGCCATAGCTTGCAATATCAGCGCTATGGCCGGACTGCCGACGACCTTGGAATCCCTCGGGAGCTAGCCCTCGAGAGTGTGGTCTTTACCGGTCAAAAAATCGGTGAATTAATCACAACCTCAATGGATCCTGAGCAGGCCAAAGCGTGGTTTGGCGCAGCTCCACCGGACCTTACGCTTGAAGCGCGGTTGCGCTCGCCTGAGTGGATCTATAACTACATGAAGACGTTCTATGTAGACGAAGATCGTCCGCTAGGCGCTAACAATGGGGTATATCCGAACGTTGGCATGCCAAATGTACTTCTGCACTTGCAAGGCGTGCAGCGCTATGACGCAGCAACAGGTCAATTATTCCTGGAGCCCGGTACCGGAAGCCTTTCTGCAGAAGAGTTCGATCAAGTAATTTACGATCTTACGAATTTCCTATACTACGTCGGCGAACCGAATCGACTTGAACGGCAGCGTCTAGGAATATACGTTCTGTTGTTTCTGGTCATACTTGGCACGTTCACGTACTTGCTGAATCGGGAGTTCTGGAAAGACGTTCACTAGGCATAGTATCCCTATGTCTATACAAACTAGGCCTACAATATGAGCGCCGTAACTAAGAGAACCTCTATGACTTTGTTTTCAGATCCACGTGATCATTATTCCCATCGAGTGCGCATGGTTCTGGCGGAGAAAGGCGTTACCGTAGACATCGTTGATGTGGTCGGTGGCAAAATCCCCGAAGATCTTGCCGAAGTGAATCCTTACAACACCTTACCTACGTTGGCGGATCGCGATCTAGTGCTCTACGAATCCAATGTGATTATGGAATATCTGGACGAGCGGTTTCCGCATCCACCCTTACTGCCGGTGTACCCGGTGCAGCGCGCTTTGTCGCGCCTGTGGATTACCCGGGTTGAAAAAGAGTGGAGTAGCAAACTTGATTTGCTGATGTTGGGTAAGGGTCGAGAAGCGGCCTTAACCAAGGCACGCAAGGAATTGCGTGAAAGCATTATCGCAATTGCCCCCATATTCGCGGAAAAACCGTTCTTTATGAATGATGAATTCTCTCTGGTCGACTGCTGTGTTGCGCCCATTTTATGGCGCCTAAAGGAAGTTGGCATAACGCTCCCAGAAAAGTCCACGCGGCCGTTGTTCAAATACATGCATATGATTTTTGAGCGTGATGCCTTTAGGCAAAGCCTTACCGAGGCTGAAATGGAGATGCAGGAGTGAAACCACGGCGCCCTTATTTGTTGAGGGCGTTATACGAGTGGATAGTCGACTGTGATGAGGTTCCCAACATTTTGGTCGATACCGAAGTGGCTGGGGTCGTAGTCCCCACCGAGTATGTCCAAGATGGGCAGATTGTGCTCAATATCTCCCCCAGCGCGGTCCGCGACCTGTCCTTAGGTAACGAGTTCGTTATGTGCTCCGGGCGTTTCGCAGGGCGGAGTTTTGAAATTACGCTGCCGATCGAAAGCATTCGTGCGATTTATTGTCGTGACAGTGGACAGGGTCTTGCGTTTGAGGACGAAGACTTTGCGGCGGCCGAGTCCCTAGTAACCGAGCAGGAAACGTCGGTTCTCAATCCAGAAGTAGCAGCCGAGGAAACAGCGGTGAAGGATGGCGACGCTGAGAAAAAAGGCCCCAACCTGCGGTTGGTCTAGCCACTTCTGTGATCAAAGCACCGGTTGCAAATCGGTGTATTGGAAGACCTTAACAATCTTTTGCACCCCAAACGCCTTTTGCGCTTCAACCACCGCCGCCTCTGCTTGTTCGCTCGTTACTGCCCCTAATAGACAGACCACACCATTCTCAGAAACCACTTTTATTCGTAGCCCCTTGACCGTTTCTGCGGCCAACAGTCGGGTTTTTACCTTAGTGGTTAATAGACCGTCGTTAGTGCGCGCGAGCATTGAGATCGGACCGCCAACTGACAAATGATTGTGGACCTTTTCAACGTCAACTTTGTAAAGGCTACCTGCTACCACAGCGGCCTGGGTTCTTAGTTGTTCACTCGGGACTTGGCCAAGCAATAGTACAAGCCCGTCGTAAACGGCGATTACTAAGTGAGCGCCTTTGTATGCCTCATCGGACGCACGTATTTCCCGTTCGATAGCAACTTCAAGAATGTTGTCATCAATCCATGCGCCGGTGGAGCGTGGTCGCTCCTGAGTGCCAGCGCAGCCGCCGACTAATAAAAGGCAGGTCAGCAGTGCCGTCGCAGGCCAGATTCTTTTCATGTGTCAAATATATCCTTCATCCAAGTTATTCGAGGCAGCCGTGCTGACCATGTCATTAATACCGCATCAAAGCGCACAGGCAGTCGACTGTATTGCTGGTGCCTGTGCAGAAAATGATTCGCGCTCTTTATTAGCCGAAGTTGCTTAGCTACGTCAATGCTGGCGGCTACAGAGCCCAGAGACTCGGCTGTTCGGTAACGCACCTCGACAAATACAAGTGCCATCGCCTGCCGTCGCTCGCGGTGCAATGCAATCAAATCTATCTCGCCATAGTCGCAGTAGTAATTGCGACCGATGATCCTTAGCCCTCGCACAAGTAGAAACACGGCGGCCACTGCTTCAGTCACGCGCCCAACTCGTCGTGACATTATTCAGATCCCATGTTTCCGGGTGACGATGTAGCCTTTTGCCGATCTTGTAGTGTCGTCACCGTTAGGGTTCGCGATAGACGACCCGTAGGACTGATGCTGAGCATGCCGATAGGCGAATTCCGAATAAAGTGCTCGCGCCAGGACGGCGACTCGGTGAGTACCGGCGCCCATGTTGCCATTTGGAACGCCGCAAGACCGAGCGCATAAAGGTCAACTAGTGGGCTCTGGTCCAAATTAAACGCATCGATCAGCGCTTGCTCGGCCGCTTCGGGTTTGACGAGAGCGGGTAATTCTGTAGCCGCAAAGCCGGTTGGTGACTTGTTGTCGCGTAAACTCTGCGAGGTGGCATAAACCGGTAAGTGGTCTGCAAAGTGGAATTGCAGAGCGGGTACCAATGCGGCTGATTCGAATCCTGTGGTAAGTGCTAGGACCGCGTCTAAGTCTTGCCTAGCTCTGGGTAAGAACTCAACTGGCTCGTCCAGTAGTGTGGCGATTCGAGCCTTGCGAGCCGCGCTCGCTGCAACACCCATGGTTGAACCAACTGCGTTAGTCAGTTGCTTAATGGTACTGAAATTCGCGGTATGCAGCGGATATGGCCATGCATCACGGAAGGTATTCAGAGCTTTATTCGCCCAAGCGCTGTCGTTATAGACGACCATGACCCGCTCGTGCTGATTGGTTTGCATGTGCGTCGCCAGCGTAGCCGCCTCATCTTCGATCGCTGTACCTAATTGCAGCAAGTTAATTGCCGGCGCACTGATGTTGTTGTCACTGGGAAGATAGTTGAGCAACAGAGTAGGGGTTTCACTGGCTGCGGCAAAAGCCGCAAACGCCTCGACATTAAGTTTCAGCAGTGGGCCCACGAGTACATCGGCGCCGACGTTGCGTGCGAGACGAATCAGTTCAATCGGCGAGTGGGATGCGCTATCGAAAATATGCAGGTCGGTATTCAGCTCTTCGGCCATGAGTGCTGCGATAAAGCCCTCACGCACAGCTCTACCTACCCGGGCTAGGTTGCCAGAAAGTGGCAGCATGAGTGCAATTGATTTGGTGGATGTGGCTGCAAGCTGGTCAGTCAATGTTGGGGGTGTCAGAGCAGCAGGGTGAGTAGGCCATCGTTGCCGCCAGTCGTCCCAGGCGGCCGTTGCTTTTTGTCTCGACCCAGCGGATGTGAGAACGTCTGCAAGAGCGTACCAACCTAAGTGCCGAGTAGTCTCAGGGGTAGACAATGGGGTGATCTGTGCTCCAGTTAACATCAGATCTTCGTATCCTGGATTGCGGTTTGCGTCCAGTAAGGCTTGTAAAATGGCATCTTGCTCGACTTGACCAGATAACTGGTTCTTGCTTTGGAGCGCAATCATGCTATCGGCCTTGCACCGGTTGAATACCAGGGCTGAGCAAACACGTCTTAACACAACCCAGTATTCAGTAGTCATCTGCGACACTTGGGTAAGCGCGCGATAGGCTTCGATGGCGTTGTTCAGAGAAATATGCGCTTGCGCTATAAGTGTATAAAGCCAATCGCTCACGGAAGTAGAAAATTCTTGGTTCTTGAATTGGCTGAGCAAGGTTAATGTTTGCGCTGCGGCCCCAGAGTTGAGTAGCGCTTGGGCCTGCGCGAGTGTCTGCTTGAGGTCACGGTCTTGTTGTGTAAGGGTCTGCCGCGCTTGATTGAAGTCAATGCCGATACCATTTGTCTGTGCATCCGCTGGTGCAGACTCAGTGGTTTGTAACGGCGCTGACCGCGGGCTTTGTGGAGCAGTTTGGCAGCCGATCGTTAACAGTGCGGCACAGCAAAAAATTAGGAGTCTAGTGGGCATGTCAGGAACACTCTACGTGGTTGCAACCCCAATTGGCCATCTGGGCGATTTGAGTCAACGCTCAATCTCGACCCTCAAACAAGTCCAGGTTATCGCAGCGGAGGATACCAGACGCACTGGCGTGCTGTTAGCGCACATTGGCCATGAGGGCTGTGAGCTTGTCAGTTTGCATGATCACAATGAAGATACTGCGAGTCCCAGATTAATTAGCCGTTTGCAGGCTGGTGATTCTGTGGCCCTGGTAAGCGACGCGGGTACGCCGCTGATCAATGATCCAGGGTATCGACTGCTGCAATTGGCGTGGCAGTCGAGCATAACGGTAGTGCCGATTCCCGGTCCAAGTGCGGTAATCGCAGCGCTCAGTGTGTGTCCGTTGCCCAGCCAGCCGTTTCGCTACGTCGGTTTTTTGGCGGCTAAGGCCGTGGCGCGCCGGCAGCAGCTAGAAACCTGGCTCCAGCACTCAGAAGCCATTGTGTTTTTCGAGTCACCCCACCGAATTCGTCATACTTTGGAACAGTTAGCCGAAATGACTAGCCGGCGGATATTTCTTGCTCGCGAGATGACTAAGCAATACGAAACACTGATGCAGGGTTCGGCAACAGAACTGCTGGCGCAGCTGGCTACACCGCCCAAGGGCGAGTTTGTGGGCATTATTGAGAGCGGAGAAGAGATGACTGGGCAGTTTCAGCATCAACAAGTTATGCAGATATTGTTGCAAGAACTTTCACCGGCAAAAGCGGCGCGTTTGGGTGCGCAAATATGCGGAGTTAACAAAAAAGAGCTGTACGAGCTTGCTATGTCGATGAATCCACAGCCGCCAAAAAAATAATTGCACGAGGGCGGTTTGCCGACTTGTGTCAGGCCGCGATCGCTCTACACTGTCGGGCGAGAGTCAGCTGGGCAATCGCCGGTCGTTTACGACGGGAGGAAAGTCCGGGCTCCATAGGGCAGGGTGCCAGGTAACGCCTGGGGGGCGAGAGCCTACGGAAAGTGCAGCAGAGAGTAGACCGCCGATGTGTGTTAAAGCCGTCGGTAAGGGTGAAAGGGTGCGGTAAGAGCGCACCGCGCACGTGGTAACACGTTGTGGCTAGGTAAACCCCACCTGGAGCAAGGCCAAATAGAGATCTTATGATACTGCCCGTATCGGATCCGGGTAGGCCGCTTGAGGTTGTCGGTGACGGCAACCCTAGATGAATGATTGTCCATGACAGAACCCGGCTTACAGGCTGACACTCACCGTTTTTGCGGTCCCCATTCGGGTCGGATTGAGCGCCGTTGGCTGCCGGCCTTGTAATCGAAAAGTTCTTTTATATCCGTACTTTATGCCATCTATTCAGTGCTGAATGACGCTTGACTCTGACATACGGGCTATATAGTGTCGCATACTGGGTAAAAGTGGAGAAAAGTGGGAGAAATGGCGCGATAATGCCTCGCGCGCGGTCCCGCTATAAAGGAAAAAAAGATGTTCCGCGGCATCAACAGTGCAACTCTTGACGCAAAAGGTCGCATGGCCCTGCCAGCGCGCAACCGAGAGGCTGTGCATCTGGCGAGCGCTGGCAAAGTGGTCGTGACAATCGACATGCGCGAAACCTGCCTGTTGTTGTATCCATTGCCTGAATGGGAGGTGGTGCAGCGGAAATTAGAAGCTTTGTCGAATATTAATCCTCAAGCTCGATTGCTACAGCGACTACTAATTGGCCACGCCACGGACTTGGAATTAGATTCTGCAGGCCGATTGCTGTTGCCAGCGATGCTCAGAGACTATGCCGAGCTGGATAAAAAATTGGTGCTCGTTGGGCAAGGCAATAAAGTCGAAATATGGTCTGAAAAACACTGGCAAGATGGTATGGGCAGTTGGCTGCTTGAGGGTGCCGAGGCCTTGAGTGGCGCCGGCGACGACCTATCTGGGTTATCTGTATGACCGAGCCGGTGCAGCCACAGCCGGTCGCCGCGGACAGCACTGTGCATAAACATCTGCCGGTTTTGTTAGTAGAAACGATGCAGGCCTTGTCGATTAGCAAGGATGGGGTCTATGTTGACGCGACCTTCGGTCGTGGCGGGCACTGTCGCGCGATGCTGGAAGCATTGTCTGATCGGGGGCGGGTGATTGCACTTGATCGAGATCCCCAGGCCATCGCCGCGGCTGAAAACCTGCGTATTGCTGAGACGCGCCTGCAGGTTTTCCAAGCGCGCTTTGCTGAGCTGGATAGTTTGATTGCGGGCCTAGGGCTCAATGGCGCAATCCAAGGAGTGCTAATGGATGTCGGAGTATCCTCACCGCAATTGGATGATCCAGAGCGTGGGTTTAGCTTCAGACACGCGGGTCCACTGGATATGCGCATGGATCCGAGCCAGGGTGTAGATGCTGCCCAATGGTTAAACAGCGCTGATGAAGAAGTTATCGCTAACGTCATCTGGCGTTACGGCGAGGAGCGTCGCTCACGACGCATCGCTAAAGCCATCGTTGCAGCCCGGCCCCTGCATACGACTGAAGCTTTGGCTGATGTGGTGGCTGCCTGTGTGCCGCGTGGCAATGCCAAGTCAGCCAAACATCCGGCGACCAAAACTTTTCAAGCGGTGCGAATTTTCATCAACGATGAGTTGCAAGAATTGCAGCGCGGTGTGCAAGGGGCTTTTGACAGTTTGGCGGTTGGTGGCCGCCTCGCGGTCATTAGTTTTCATTCGTTAGAAGACCGACAAGTTAAACAGGCATTTAAGGCGTTGTCCCAACCTCCAGTGCTGCCAAGGCGCTTGCCAGTGCAAGATGCACAAACGGTGGTTCGTGGTCGACTGGTCAGCGGCCCGATCCGTGCTGGCCAGCGCGAACTTGATGCTAATCCTAGAGCGCGCAGTGCAACACTGCGAGTAATCGAGCGAGTGGCTTGAATATGGCCGCCCAAGCAGCGAAAAAACCCACAAGCCGGTCGCGTCGGCGCGCAAAAGAACAGCCTGATGAGGCGCTCAGTAAGTCGCTTTATCCCCTGCTTGTGGTGGCTGCATTGCTCGTTGCCAGCGTATTCTCTGCCCTAGAGATGGTGGATTCAGCCCATCGTATGCGTGGACTCTATCAAGAGTTGGATCTGGTTCAGCAGCAACAAAACGAATTGCTCGCTGTACATAGTAGATTGCTTCTAGAGCGTGGGGCGCGAGCGAGTTTGAACGAAGTAGAACTGGCTGCAGAGCAAGAACTGGAAATGCACTTTCCACCTCTGACGAAGGTGGATCCCTGATGCGAATCTGGCGTCACTACTTTGTGCTCGGTTTGTTTCTGCTGGCAGTAGGCGCGCTGTCGACCCGTGTGGTGTTCCTCGGGGTCACTGAGCGAGACTTTCTGCAGCAAGAGGGTGATGCACGATCAATTCGTCGCGAGTCCATTCCTGCGTTGCGCGGCGTAATCTATGACCGCAACGGCGAAGCTTTGGCGGTCAGCACTCCCGTCTATGCGGTCTCAACCAATCCTCAAAAGGCTGATTTCAGCACGGCGCAATTTGCAGCGATGTCGGATGCGTTAGAGATACCGCTTAGGGATCTTGAGCGTCGGATGCAAACCCATGCTGATAAACAATTTGTCTACTTGAAGCGCCATGCCGGATGGGACATGAGTCAGCGGCTTGACGCCTTGGATATACCGCACTTGGAATTGCGCCCGGAATATCGTCGTTATTACCCAGCAGCGGAGATTGCTGCCCATGTCACTGGCCTCACAGATATCGACGATCAGGGTATCGAAGGAGTGGAGTTGGCCTTTGAGCGCAACTTGCGAGGTCAGCCCGGTGCCAAGGTTGTGCTTAAGGATCGACGCGGCAATTCCATACGAGATTTGGATTATTTGGCGCCACCGAGATTTGGTCAGGACGTCAGCTTGAGCATTGACTCGCGATTGCAATACATCGCCTATCGCGAATTGAAATCGGCAGTGCAGGTACATAAAGCTGAGTCTGCCTCTTTAATTATGGCTGACGCGAAGACCGGGGAAATTTTGGCTTTGGTGAATCAACCCTCGTACAATCCGAATGATATCGCCGGCCAGCTTGCGGGAATGCGTAATCGCGCAGTTACCGACTCCTACGAGCCGGGCTCAACAGTTAAGCCTTTTACCGCTTTGGCGGCGCTGGAGTCTGGTCGCTATGACGCGGAATCGGTCATCGACACCTCACCAGGATATTTTCGCGTTGGTGGCAAGTTGATTCAGGACCCCATTAATCGCGCCTCCTTGTCGCTCGCACAAGCCATTCAAAAGTCCAGTCAGGTGGCGATAGCGAAGGTTGCGCTGGATCTGGAAGAGCAGGCGGTCTTTGACGTTTTGGTCCGAGCAGGGTTGGGCGACTTTGTCAGTTCCGGCTTACCTGGTGAGGCGATGGGGCGTTTAAATAATAGTCAACTGCGCTACCCGGTAGTGCGCGCAACCCTTGCCTATGGATATGGGTTATCGGTAACGCCGCTGCAGTTGACAAGGGCTTATTTGACCCTCGCCAGTGGCGGAAAGCGCATGCCGCTCTCGATACTCAAGCAAGAGCGGCAGGTCGAAACAGAGCAGGTCTTTGATCCAGAGCATGTGCGCCATGTGCTGGCAATGATGGAGCTAGTGACCGCTCGTGCCGGTACCGCCGCTCAGGCCGCGGTACCCGGTTATCGGGTGGCCGGGAAAACCGGTACCGCGCGCATAGTCGGCAAACAGGGCTATGATGATGAGCGGCATGTGGCTTGGTTTGCTGGGATGTTGCCAGTGTCTGATCCGCGGCTGGTAATGGTAGTGCTGGTCAATGAGCCAAGGTCCGGAGTGAACAGTGGTGGTGGCGTCGCAGCACCAATCTTTGGCCGAGTTGCCGAGCGCAGCATGCGCCTTATGGGCGTTCCAGGTGATATGCAAGAACCGATAATCGCTGAACGAGGCGCAACGGAGCTTGTGTCGGCTGCAGGAGCCGGATTGTGACGTTAGCTGAGTTAATACAAAACCCTAATTGGTCCGAACTCAGGGTTTCTGGTATCAGTGAAGATTCCAGATTTGTGCAGCCGGGCGACGCATTTATCGCCGTCAGCCAGCATCCCGATCAGCGCTTACAGCATGTGCAAGACGCGGTTAAGGCTGGCGCGGCAGTAGTACTCGTACCCGAGGCAATAGATTTGCAAGCGCCGATACCCTTGGTGCCGGTTGCTGACTTGGCCGCATACAGAAGCGAAATTGCTGCACGTTATTATCAAAGTCCAAGCCAGGATTTGTGCTGTGTCGGTATAACCGGAACAAATGGCAAGACATCGATTGCCTGGCACATCGCGGATTTAAGTCATCGGCTTGGTGTTGCCGCAGGTTATTGCGGCACCCTCGGGTGGGGGGAATTGGATCAACTTCAGCCTACCCAATTGACGACACCGAGTGCTGTGGTTTTGCAGAGCTATTTGGCCGCGATGCGCGCTCAAGGCGCCTCGCGTGTTGCCATGGAGGTGAGTTCTCATGCCTTGGACCAGGGTCGAGTCAGTGCCGTGCAGTTTGATGTTGCGGTGTTTTCAAATTTAAGTCGCGATCATTTGGACTACCACCAAACTCCCGCTGCCTATAAGGAAGCAAAGGCAAAATTATTCCAAAACTGGCCACTCGCTGCGGCGGTTATTAACAGTAACGATGCTGTGGGACGGGAACTTCTCTGCACCAGCCGCGCGAACGAGGTGATCAGCTATGGTACCCACGGCGATCTCAGCTGGCGCAGTGAGACTGTGCGCCAGGGTATGCGGGTATCGTTTGCGACACCGTGGGGTCGCGCTGAAGCCCTAATGCCTGTTGCTGCCGAGTTTGCAGTGGCTAACGTAGCTGCAGCAATGGCGGTACTCCTGACCCTAGGTCATAGCTTGCACGACGTGGTCGAGGCTGTTGAGGCCATGGTGCCCGTTCCCGGGCGTATGCAAGTCATTGATGGTGGCCCTAAGTGGCCTCGAGTTGTTGTTGACTACGCACACACACCGGATGCAGTAGAAAAAGCGTTAGCCGCTCTAAGGCCCCAGTGTCGGGGGGACCTGATTTGTGTTGTTGGCTGTGGCGGTGACCGCGATCGCGGCAAGCGTGCGCAGATGGCTCATGCTGCTGTTAAAGGCAGTGATCGTGTGTGGTTTACTTCAGACAATCCGCGTAGCGAAGACCCGGAGCAAATTTTGCACGATATGGGTCGTGGTATAGATGCCTCCAATACTCAGCGCGTCCGCAGCGAGGTAGATCGCGCTGAGGCGATTGCTGCCGCTCTGACAAGCGCCGAGCCTGACGACGTAGTGCTTATTGCCGGTAAGGGGCATGAGCAGACTCAGGAAATTAACGGCGAATTTATTCCTTTCAGCGACTTTGCAGTCGTTCATGATATCCAAAGTGAGAACTCCTGATGTTGCTATGGTTAACCGACTATCTTTCTGAATTTGTCAGCGGTTTTGCGGTCTTTCAATATTTGACCTTTCGTACCATGGTCAGCGTGGTCACCGCGCTATTGATGTCATTGCTCATAGGGCCGGTGATGATAGCGCGCTTGGCGCGAGCGCAAATTGGCCAAACCATTCGCGACGACGGCCCGGCTTCGCATTTTAGTAAGGCGGGAACGCCCACTATGGGCGGCGCGCTGATCCTAGTAATTCTTGTGGTGACTACTCTGTTATGGGGCGATCTGACCAACCGTTATGTCTGGTTGGTGATTCTAGTGACTCTGAGTTTTGGTGCGATTGGCTGGGTTGACGATTATTTGAAAATTTCTCGCAAAAATACTGAGGGGTTAATTGCGCGTTGGAAGTATTTTTGGCAATCGGTGTTTGCGCTAATGGCGGCGGTTTATCTCTATACCGCGGCGCAGTCGCCGGTTGAAACTACTTTGTTTGTACCTTTCTTCAAGTCCATCGCGTTGCCGTTGGGCATCGGTTTTGTACTACTCAGCTATTTGATGATTGTGGGTATGAGTAATGCGGTGAATTTAACCGACGGTTTAGATGGGCTAGCGATCATGCCAGCCGTGATGGTCGGTGCAGCGCTCGGTTTGATTGCCTATGTATCGGGGAATACGGAATTTTCCTCGTACCTGCAAATTCCATACGTTGCAGGCGCTGGTGAATTGGCGGTTTTTTGCGGCGCGCTGATCGGGGCAGGTTTGGGATTTCTGTGGTTTAACACTTATCCCGCGCAAATCTTTATGGGAGATGTGGGTGCTTTAGCCATAGGTGCTGCATTGGGGTTGGTCGCGATTATTGTTCGCCATGAAATTGTACTGCTGATCATGGGTGGGTTGTTCGTGCTGGAAACCGCCAGCGTTATTATTCAGGTTGCGTCTTTCCGGCTCACAGGAAGAAGAGTCTTTCGCATGGCGCCTATTCATCACCACTTTGAGCTAAAGGGCTGGCCGGAGCCGAAAGTAATCGTTAGGTTTTGGATCATCACCTTGGTGCTGGTGACCATTGGTCTGTCAACGCTGAAACTCAGATAAGTATGCCAAGAGTTCATGCAATTATCGGCTTTGGTGTCACTGGGCAATCGGTGGCCAGGCACATGCTGCGCAATGGCGCGCCCTGCGTAGTGTTTGATACGCGATCACCTCAGCGGTTATCGGAGGAATTTCGTGGCATTGAGGTGCACTGGCAGATTGGGCAATGGTCTGCAGCGCAGTTGCGTGAATACCTTAGCGACGTCGAACGGTTGGTGGTAAGCCCCGGGCTGCCATTAGATTTGGCAATATTGTTGGAAGCGCGCCAGCTTAAGTTGCCCATCGTCAGCGATATTGATTTGTTTTTTGAAGCAACCTCGGCTCCCGTAATCGGTGTAACCGGAACTAATGGCAAAAGCACCGTAGTTTCTCTGGTTGGTCATATATTTAATTCTCTAGGCCAAGCCTGTGGGGTCGGGGGAAATATTGGTGTTGCTGCCTTAGATTTGTTGGCGCAGCCGCGCGAGCAATATGTATTGGAACTTTCGAGTTTTCAGCTGGAGCGCAGTGCAGTGTTGCCTTTTGCAGCGTCCACTGTACTTAACATTTCTGATGACCACATAGATCACCATGGCTCTATGCAAAACTATCGCTGTGCGAAGTTGCGTATTTATCGCGGCGCTCAACGCTGCGTGTTTAATCGTGGGGATTTAATGACTCAGCCTCAAGCGGCTGAGCAATTGGCGAGCTTCGGGCTGGGCGCTGCTGCGGATGCAAATTCATATGGCGTTGTGGAAAGCAAAGGAAAAAGTTGGATTACTAGAGGCGATGAACTCATTTTGCCGGCGGATCAACTCGGGCTAAAAGGTGCCCATAATTTGCTCAACGTTATGGCCGCCTTAGCGCTGGTTGATTCTGTCTTAGACGTCCAAGACGCGGCGCCCGCAGCAGCGCAATTTTCCTCTCTTGACCATCGTTTTCAGTTCATCAGAACCTTGGATGGTGTGACCTATATAAACGATTCGAAAGCCACTAACGTTGGCGCTACGTTGGCCGCGCTACAAGGCATAGGTCCAGATGAGCGAACAATTTTGATTGCCGGAGGTGATGCTAAGGGCGCCGACCTGCAGGCCTTGGCGCCGGCTCTGGCTGAATCTGTGGCCGGGGTGGTTGCTCTTGGTAAGGATGCGGCGGCGGTGTCCGCGGTGGCTGCAGCTGTTGGTGTTGACTGTGTTCAAGTGCAGGACATGGCAGCAGGCGTTGTAGCGGCTCGACGGATGGCTGCAGAAGCGGATATGGTCTTGTTGTCCCCAGCCTGCTCCAGTTTGGATATGTATCGTAATTTTGCCGAGCGGGGCGAGGTATTCGCTCAGGCGGTGCATCGTCTAAGCAGTGAATTAGAGGTCTAGGTAACGTCGTGATATTCGCCGCTGTACATAATCCATTCGTATCTAAAAGTTTTACCCAGCTACTGTTATGTTGGCTGGCCTTGCTCGCGTTCGGATTGATCATGGTGAGCTCGGCAGCAATCGCCCTAAATGGCAATTATGCAAACAAGCACTTGGTCTTCTTGGTGGTGGCCCTGTTGGCGTTTTTTGTGACCTTTATCGTGCCGCTCAGGGTTTGGAATAGTTTATATCTGGCAGGTTGGCTCGGTGCTCTGGCTTTTGCTGTGGTGGTGTTGCTGCCCGGTGTGGGGCATACCGTAAACGGCGCAACACGCTGGTTGCAGGTTGGCGGTTTTACGCTGCAGGCATCGGAAGTAGCTAAATTCGGTTTGATGATTTATCTGGCGGGCTATCTGCACCGTTATGGTGAACAACTGAGTGTTGAGCCGGCGAAAATTTTTGTTCCACTGAGTATGATCGCAGTCGTCGGTGCCTTGCTGGTCGTTGAGCCTGATCTAGGGTCGGCGGTGGTGATCGTTGCTGCTTCGGTGGCGCTGCTGTTTATTGCGGGAGCCCAATTACGTTATTTCTTATTGTTGCTGGTTGTCGCTGGGGGATTACTTGCGCTGCTGATTTGGATGGAACCCTATCGGATGCAACGGCTGCTGGCATTCATCGACCCGTGGGCAATGCCGTTTGACGGCGGTTATCAGCTCGTGCAGGCGCTCATTGCCTTTGGACGTGGCGAAATATTTGGTCTGGGCCTAGGAGAGGGGATTCAAAAACTCTTCTACCTGCCTGAGGCCCACAACGATTTTATCTTTGCGGTGATTGCAGAAGAACTGGGTGTGGTTGGCGCGCTGACGGTGCTCGCCGTTTACAGCCTTTTCATTGTTCAGATCTTCGCAGTGGCGCGGGCACAGTTGAGCCGTGGCGAACTGTTCGCCGGATATTGTTGTTATTTCGTAGGGTTAATCTTTGCGTTTCAGCTCTTGATCAACTTGGGGGTCAATACGGGGGCCTTGCCCACTAAGGGCCTTACCCTGCCATTCATCAGCTATGGCGGTAATAGTTTGATCATATCTTCCGCCATGATCGGCATGGTGCTTCGTTGCGCTTATCCACGGGAGGTGCGTCGTGGCTGAAGCAGGGCTTTTTCGTATTCCAGAAATGGGCCGTATTCGCCGGATTCACTTTGTCGGCATTGGCGGTGCGGGCATGTGCGGTATTGCAGAGGTGATCCTTAATCAGGGCTATCAAGTTTCCGGGTCCGACATTGCCGAATCCACGGTAACACGGCGTTTGCAGAATAAGGGTGCGGAGATTTTTAACGGTCATGATGCGCTTTGGATCAAAGGTGCAGATGTTGTTGTCGTGTCTTCTGCGATTGATGAAAACAACCCAGAAGTGCAGGCCGCCCGAGCCGCGCTGATTCCGGTGGTGCCGCGAGCGGAAATGCTGGGTGAACTGATGCGTTATCGTCACGGAATCGCGGTGGCCGGCACCCACGGTAAGACCACTACCACCAGCTTGATCACAGAAATTTTTCGTTGTGCTGGTTTGGCGCCGACCTTTGTGATTGGCGGTATGTTGAATAGCGCAGGCACCAATGCAGAACTGGGTCAGGGTCATTACTTAATCGCCGAAGCTGACGAAAGTGATGCGTCATTCTTACGGCTACAGCCGATGACTGCGGTGATTACGAATATTGACCAAGATCATATGGCGACCTATGGGCACAGTTTTACCGAACTGAAAAAGTCCTTTGTAGAGTTTGTTGCGCGCCTGCCGTTTTATGGCGCGGTGGCGATTTGTACAGACGACTTAGAGGCCCGGGCCTTGATTCCAATGTTGACCCGGCGGGTTATCACTTACGGTACTGACGAGGCAGCAGATTATCGAGCGACCAATATCAACGTGGCAGGGGAGTCATGGAGTTTCGATGTCGACCGCGGAGTCGATAAACCAGCGTTGCAGGTGCGCTTAGGGATTCCTGGGCAACATAACGTAATGAACGCTTTGGCCGCGATCGCCATTGCCAGTGATGAGGGCATTGCAGATTCTGCGATTGTGCAGGGTTTGAGTGAATTTGCCGGCGTCGATCGGCGCTTTGAAATTACTGCGCCAGTTCATGTTGACGACGCGGTCGTGAGTCTTGTGGATGATTACGGTCACCATCCAACGGAAGTCGAAGCAGTGATTGCAACAGCTCGCCAAGTTTGGCCTGAGCGCCGGTTGGTGATGGTCTATCAACCCCATCGATATTCGCGCACGAAAGATCTGTTTGATGATTTCGTTCGCGTATTGTCGGCGGTCGATGTGCTGTTGTTGTTGGATGTTTATGCCGCTGGTGAAAAGCCCATTGATGGTGCAGACAGCCGTTCGCTGATCGCATCGATTAGACAGCGCGGCCAAATCAGCCCGGTGCATGCCAAAGACACGACCGAGGCGATGCAATTGCTGCCGAATATTTGCGAAACCGATGACGTGGTCTTAGTTCAGGGCGCTGGTAATGTCAGTGCACTGTCGAAAACGCTGAGGGGGGGGAGTGTTTAAGCGTTTGGCAAAAACCCTGCTAACCCTGAGCGTTGTGGTCGCCGGCATCGCTGTATGGATAAAGTTTGATCGTCCGATTGATACGATTGTGATCGAAGGCGATTTGACGCCTGCCGAACAGGTGGCTATGCAGGTGCAAATTGGCGATCTCGATTTGCCGGGGATCTTGAGCTTAGATCTGCCAGGATTTGAGGCTCAACTGCAACAGATGGATTGGGCGCGTCGGGTCGATGTGCGCAGGCGCTGGCCGAACAAGTTGGTGATCTATGTCTACAAAGAAAGCCCGGTAGCTCAGTGGGATGACCATACATTCTTGTCCGCGGATGGCGATATTCTGCAGCTGCCAGATCAATATGATCAGCTGCCGAAACTGTCTGCACAGTTAAGTTCGCCGCGGGAAAGCATGGAGATATTTAGGCTGTTACAACAATATGCGGCGCGCCAGAGCCTGACGATATTAGAATTGACAGAAACCGCGCAAGGTGAATGGCAGGTAGGATTTGAGTCGGGCACGGTATTACATCTAGGCGCGGTGGAATTAGAGGCTCGCATGAACCGATTCTTGCGCGCGTATGTGGACATAATCCAACAACAGCAGCGACCAGTTGCTTATGTGGATGCTCGCTACCCCAGCGGCGTTGCAGTGCGCTACAGTGAAATTGATGTCGCTAAATTTGATGCGCTGGGGCCGATTCAGGCGCAGAATTGGGGACAAAATACTGGCATGAAACAGACCGATCGCAATTTAACTAACGGGCGCTAAGCATGGCTTCGGACGTAGAACGACAAAAGATAGTGGCCTTGGATATTGGCACCAACAAAATAGCGACCATCGTCGCCGAGGTTGGCGATGCTGGTGAGCTAGAAATCATAGGTATTGGCACCCACCAGTCTCGTGGGTTGAAGAAAGGTGTTGTGGTCAATATCGAGTCCACAGTGCAGTCTATTCAACGCGCAGTAGAAGAAGCGGAGCTTATGGCCGGTTGCGCCATTGAATCGGTTTACGCCGGCATAGCGGGCAGCCACATTAAAAGCCTCAACTCCCATGGGATCGTCGCAATCAGAGATCGTGAGGTATATAGCCAAGACGTAGAGCGCGTAATTGATGCCGCCCAAGCTATGGCGATTCCCGCTGATCAAAAGATACTGCACGTTTTGCCGCAAGAGTTTTTGATTGATGCTCAGGAAGGCGTCAAAGAGCCGTTAGGGATGTCTGGTGTGCGCTTAGAGGCTAAGGTGCATATGGTGACTTGTGCAGTAAACGCAGCGCAAAATATTGAAAAGTGCGTGGAGCGTTGTGGTCTGATAGTCAACGATGTGGTGTTAGAGCAGTTGGCCTCCAGCTATTCGGTGCTCAGTGCCGACGAACGCGATTTGGGGGTTTGCTTAGTTGATATTGGTGGGGGTACCACGGATATAGCAGTATTTACTGACGGCGCAATCCGGCATACTGCAGTGATTCCGATAGCCGGAGATCAGGTCACTAATGACATAGCGATGGCGCTCAGAACGCCAACGCAAAATGCTGAAGACATCAAGATTCGTTATGCTTGTGCATTGACGCAGCTTGCCAGGGCGGATGAAGTGATTAAAGTTCCTGGTGTTGGCGACAAGCCTGATAGAGAATTGTCGCGTCAAACACTAGCCGAGGTGGTTGAGCCTCGCTATGACGAGTTATTTAAGTTAGTCCAGGCAGAGCTGCGACGTAGCGGTTTTGAACACCTGGTCGCATCAGGCATCGTGCTCACTGGGGGCGGTGCCAAGATGGAAGGTTTGATTGAGCTTGCGGAAGAAATTTTCCACATGCCGGTCAGTTTGGGGGCGCCACGAAATGTGGCGGGTTTGAAGGACATCGTAAGGAACCCGGTATTCGCTACAGGCGTAGGTCTGTTGCAGTACGGGTTGGACCAAGAGAAGGAAAAGCCGAGCAAACAAAGCGACCATAAGAGTGGCACGTTGGCAAAGCTAAAAGGTTGGTTTAGTGAAAACTTCTAGCAGGAGAATACGATGTTTGAATTGGTGGATAGCGCACCCCAAAGTGCGGTAATCAAAGTTATAGGGGTCGGTGGCGGCGGCGGCAACGCGGTCGAACATATGGTCTCAAAGCAAGTCGATGGCGTAGATTTTATCGCCACGAATACCGATGCTCAGGCGCTTAAAGGTCTGGGTGCCCAGACGACAATGCAAATCGGCAGCAGTGTCACAAAAGGCCTCGGTGCTGGAGCTAATCCCGACGTAGGTCGTGCGGCCGCGTTAGAAGATCGCGATCGCATTGCCGAGTTGCTCAGTGGCTCGGATATGGTTTTTGTCACCGCAGGTATGGGCGGTGGTACGGGAACCGGTGCGGCTCCGGTAGTCGCCGAGGTGGCAAAGGAATTAGGCATCCTGACCGTTGCTGTAGTGACTAAGCCCTTCGATTTTGAAAAACGTAAGAATAATGCCGAGCAAGGCATCAAAGAACTTGCGGCTCATGTTGACTCCCTTATTACTATTCCGAACGAAAAACTCTTGGAAGTGCTTGGAGAGCAGACCAGTGTGCTAGACGCATTTGCGGCAGCGAACGATGTGTTGTTGGGCGCGGTACAAGGCATAGCGGATCTGATTATTCGTCCTGGCATGATTAACGTCGACTTTGCTGATGTGCGCACGGTGATGTCAGAGATGGGTATGGCGATGATGGGTACTGGTTCCGCGTCAGGGGAAAATCGCGCCCGGGATGCCGCAGAAGCTGCAATACGCTCGCCTTTGCTGGAAGATGTTGACCTTAATGGCGCTCGAGGGATTTTGGTTAACGTAACTGCTGGACTCGATCTTAATATTGGCGAGTTCACGGAAGTTGGACGCTGCGTGGAAGAATTCGCTTCACCTGATGCGACGGTAGTTGTGGGAACGGTAATCGATCAGACCCTGCAGGACGAAATCAAGGTAACTGTAGTGGCAACTGGCCTGGGCAAGGCTATGAAGCCGAATGTTGTAGTCGACAATACTGCGATCGAGCCGGCAGCAGTTGCGGGTCAGATGGATTACGCAACACTGGATACTCCAGCCTATGAGAGACAAAAGCCAGCGGAGAAACCGGCCCAGAGCCTCGATGTTGGCCAAACCAAAGATATGGAATATTTGGATATTCCAGCATTTTTGCGGCGTCAGGCAGATTAACTGGTAGGTCATTGACCTGGCGGTTGGATCTTTAATTTAAGGTTGCGTGTTCCGAGTCAGCGACCGATCCTCACCTCCTGCTAGAAGTGTCGGCACCCAACATCATTGGGTGCCACAGGATCGGTTTGCTCGACTTGGCCGAGTAGCCATTAGAGCGGAACCCATTAATGCAAAGTAGTGCTCGGCAACATACGCTAAAAAATTGCATTCGCGCCACCGGCGTAGGATTACATTCGGGTAAGCAAGTCAATTTAGTTCTGCGGCCAGCAGCTGTCGACAGCGGTATTGTGTTTCGGCGCACTGATCTTGACTACGACTGTCGTATAAGAGCCCACTCTATGAATGTGAGCAACACAGCGATGGCCACCTCCTTGTCCGATGGCGCTAATGAAATTTCCACCATTGAGCACCTGATGTCGGCTTTCGCCGGGCTTGGTATCGACAACGCTGAAGTTGAAGTCGACGCAGGTGAATTACCGATAATGGATGGCAGTGCTGCGCCGTTTGTCTTCCTAATTCAGGCTGCTGGCGTTACTGCTCAAAGCGCGGTAAAAAAATTCCTCGTCATCCGTGAAACGATTCGTTTTGGAAGCGATGAGGCCTTTGCTGAACTGCAGCCTTATGAGGGCTTCGCGCTAAAGTACACGTTGGATTACGATCATCCAGTTTTTGCTCAGCATGAGCACACGGCAGAGGTAAATTTCTGTTCGACCTCGTTTATAAAAGAGATCAGCCGAGCGCGAACTTTTGGTTTTTTAGCAGATTACGAGAGACTGAAAGCGCGCAATCTGGCCCAGGGCGGTAGCCTCGATAATGCGGTGGTGGTTGATGATTCACGTATTCTCAATGAAGAAGGCTTACGGGTTCGCGACGAGTTTGCCAAACATAAACTCTTAGATGCCGTGGGCGATCTCTATCTTATCGGCTTTAGTTTAGTCGGACGATTTCACGGTTATCGCTCGGGCCATACCATCAATAATGCGCTGTTGAAAAAAGTCCTAGCGACACCTCGCGCTTTTGATGTGGTGAGTTATCAGTCTGACTGCGTTGTGCCCCAATCCTATCAACGCAAGGAGGCTCTACCTGCCTAGGTATTCAATGCGAGTAATCGTCGCCGGCGTGGGTACTGAGTCTCGCGATTCGCAGTTTTAGTTCTCGAACTTCGGCAAAACTCGCGAGGGGCTGCAACTTCTGTACTAAGTCGTTGGCCATGAATCGTAGGCGCGTGGCCGCCGCGGCGGATCTGCACAAAAGCAATAGGTGCGGCCCGCGAATATCTGTGACCTCCACTTCATAGCGCAGCGGCGCGTCTAAAATTGAACGAAACTCTGCGGTCCAAGATCGTTGATTGGCCGAGCGGTGCAGGAGCTTCTGTAACGGTGAGTAGCGACCGTTGTGCTGTTGCAGAAGATCGTCTATTCGATCTGTCGTCATGGGAATTTGCATCCTTGTTATCCATGAGCGCTGGACTCAAGTCTGATAGTCGGTGATGGGTTTATCGCCCGATACAGCTAAAGAATAGCAGTCTATGGTGTGGGCCGAAAATGCTCGATCGAAGCGATTGAAAATTTTCTGGGAATAGACCAAGCTGTTCCGAGGTCAGAGGATTCCAACTGCGTTTCTGTAGCTCGTTGATGCTGGCGTGGATCACCAAGGAAGCAGGCTACATGCAAATTATCGTTATCGGTAAACGCGGCGACTTTAGAGGCATCACCGTCTCCAAATACCTGGGGTACTTCTTCGCTGCTGTATCCATAAGCGTTGTTACAGCACTTATTGTGCTGGGGGTCAGCGTATCCAAGCATCAAGCCATCGACAGTACAGTAATTGAAAACTGGCAGGGCACTATCACCGAGCATCGATCCGAGCTAGATGGACTGCAGCAACAAGCGTTAGCAAAAAACGATGCGCTAGCGAGCCAATTGTCAAAAATGCAGAGCCGCTTGTGGCGCATTGAGGCCTTGGCCGAACATATGCGCGACCTCTCGGGTCTGCAAGAGGGTGAATTTAACTTTGATCAAAGCATCGCCCAAGGCGGCCCTTTGGCTGAAGAGGCTCAGGAGTTCGCATGGGTTGATCTACAAACTCAACTCAACCAGTTGGCGCTGCAATTAGACCGACGAGAGAAAGAGCTGGGCATATTAGATACTGTAATGGTTGAGCTGCAGCGGTCTGAGCAGGTTCGGTTGAGCGGCCGGCCCATCTCCAAAGGCTGGCTATCGTCGGCCTACGGTAATCGTATTGACCCGATCACAGGGCAACCCGCCTGGCATGCTGGAGTAGACTTTGCAGGAAGCCAAGGTTCTGATGTGCTGGCCGTGGCAAGTGGTGTGGTGGTCTTTGCTGACCGTCGCGACGGCTACGGTAAGTTAGTCGAAATAAGTCACGGCAAGGGCATCAGCACGCGATATGGGCACCATGAAAAACTACTGGTTAAAGCCGGGGAAATTGTTAAAAAAGGCGACGTGATCGGCTTAATGGGCAGTAGCGGTCGATCGACCGGGCCTCATGTCCATTTCGAGGTGTTGCGCAATGGTAGAACCATAGACCCGACCCGCTTTATCAGCGGTAGCGCGGGTGGTCGCTAGCAACCTACGCGCCTTTTTCATTGTTGGATAAGCCTGTCCCGCTGGCCACGCTGCCGCTACAATGCGCGGCACGATTGTTCCGCTCCAGATTGGGGCCTTATTAACATCAAACATCATGGCGAATTTTTTCACTAGGCTCTTTGGCTCGAAAAACGCGCGCGAATTGCGTCGCATGCAGAAGATCGTCGATCGGATCAACGCGTTAGAAGAAACCCTGGACTCCACAGCGGATCTGCCGCAGTGGACCCAGACCCTGCGCGAGCGTGCGAGTTCGGGCGAATCACTAGACGCGCTTTTGCCAGAAGCGTTTGCCGCGGTGCGCGAAGCTGCGAAACGCGCCAAAGGCATGCGGCACTACGACGTACAGTTAATTGGCGGGATCACGCTGCACGAGGGGCGCATCGCAGAAATGCGCACTGGGGAAGGTAAGACCCTGATGGCAACATTGCCGGCTTATCTCAATGCGTTATCTGGCAAAGGCGTTCATGTTGTCACCGTTAACGACTACCTCGCCAAGCGCGACGCCAATTGGATGGCTCCGATTTACGAGGCGTTGGGGATGCGTGTAGGCGTCATTCAATCGAATCAGCCAAACGAAGAGAAACACCAAGCCTACGCTGCAGATATTACCTATGGCACCAATAACGAGTTCGGGTTCGACTATTTGCGCTCAAATATGGCGTTCACCCTGGAGGATCGTCTCCAGCGGGAATTGAACTTTGCGATCATTGACGAAGTCGACAGCATCCTCATTGATGAGGCGCGTACGCCGTTGATCATTTCGGGCGCCGCGGAAGAAAGTACCAAGCTGTATCAGATACTCAATCAGGTGGCGCCGACGCTGAAAGAACAACCGTTTGACGATACACCACGGGTCTTTGGCGAGCCTGAACCTGAACCTACGGGCGATTTCAGCGTCGATGAAAAAAATCGGCAGATTGAAATAACTGAGCTAGGCCATCAAAAGGTCGAGCAGGCGTTGAACCAAATGGGGCTTTTGCAAGAAGGCGATAGCTTATATTCATCGACGAACCT
>Ga0163109_10000564_pt1 | contig 29635 bp, 30 predicted proteins | sample CRUFie1St13metaG_FD_108704 | JGI IMG/M metagenome (GOLD analysis project Ga0163109, IMG submission 108704) | Marine microbial communities from the Costa Rica Dome - CRUD Field 142mm St13 metaG | ecosystem: Environmental > Aquatic > Marine > Oceanic > Photic zone | place: Costa Rica: the Eastern...
ATCTATCATTAACAAATTTATCTCAAACTAAAAAAAATGATCTTGATATACTTGTTGAGAAATATAGAGTAGATCTCTATATAAACTCATACAAGGATCTACTTGTAAATTCGCGGATTGATTCTCTTGTAACTTATGAGGAGATTGAGTCTTTTTACAATAGAAATGTAAATAATTTTAAGCTTAATGAGAACCTTGTAAAGTATAGGTATTTAAAACTACCTGTTGGTAATATTAATATTGACAATATTAGAGTATATATTCAAAGACTAAATAATGATGATAGAAATTTTCTAGATTCTCTTAATTTTCAATTTGCTGATATTAAAATTAATGATACAATATGGTTCACAGAAAGAGAGGTAATCTCCTCAATAGATTTTATAAATCAAAGAAATAAATCAAACTATATTAAAGTAAATAGATTGTTCGAAGTTGAAGATGATCAGTATTTAACTTTTTTTATTGTTAAGGATCTTTTAAAGTCTGGAAATATTCCACCATTATCTTATCTTTACGATAGAATAAAAACAAATATTATAAATCAAAGAAAACTTAATTTAATTAAAAGCATCAATAAAGAAGTATTGGAAGATGCCTTAAAATCTAACAAATATGAAGTATTTAAATAGTCTATTATTAATTCTTTTTCTTAATTTATCATTTTCTCAAGAAAAAATAAAAGTGGATGGAATTTCCTCAGTAGTAGGGGATTTTATAATTCTGGATTCAGACATTGATAAAGTGCTAATTGATATGGAGTCACAAGGTCTCTCAACACGAGGGATTTCTAGATGTCAGCTTCTCGGAAAATTAATGGAGGATAAGCTTTATGCCCACCATGCTATTCAGGACAGTTTAGAGTTATCTGATAATGAGATTTATGATTATGTTGATAGGCAGATTGATTATTTTACAGAACAATTAGGTGGAATTGAAAAAGTTCTAGAGTTTTACAATAAAAGAGATGAGTTGTCTTTTAGAGACGAGCTTTTTGAAATAAATAAAACTCAGAGACTATCTGAAATGATGCAGCAAAAAATTGTTGAAAAAGTTGAAATTACCCCTGAGGAAGTCAAACAATTCTATAATGCTATTCCCAGAATTGATTTACCTATTTTTGGAACTGAACTTGAAATTGCCCAAATTGTTATTGAACCTAAAGTATCTGAAGAAGAAAATCAGAGAATTATTGATCAATTGAAATTATTTAGAGAGGATATACTTGAAGGTGGTATGAGTTTTGCTTCTAAAGCTCTTCTCTATTCTCAAGATCCAGGTTCTAGAAGTAAAGGAGGTAGGTTTACACTTAATAGAAAGAAACCAAGAGAGGATAAAGCATTTAGAGATGTAGCTTTCAGTCTTACTGAAGGTGAAATATCAGAACCTTTCAAATCTCAATTTGGTTGGCATATTATTCAGCTTGATAATGTTAGAGGACAAGAGATTGATGTAAGGCATATACTTCTAATTCCAAAGATTTCGCAAGCAGAAATGAATATCGCAAAAGAGGAAATAGATAAGATTAGAGAAAGAATAACAAGTGGAGAAATTTCCTTTTCTGACGCGGCACTTCAATTCTCAGATGAAAGAGAGACTAGATTAAATGGAGGTGTAATTATTAATCCTAGTACAAATGATACTAGATTTGAATTAACAAAAATGGACCCTGTTTTATACTCTCAGGTAAAGGACCTTGCCGATAACCAGATAAGTATGCCCTTGCTTGATAACTCTGATAATTTTATTTCTAAATACAAAATTCTTAAAGTTACTAACAGATTTGAAGAACATGTTGCTGATTTTTCATTGGATTATGTCAAAATCAAAGATTTAGCTTTGACTGATAAACAGTTAAAAGCAGTTAAAAAATGGATGTCAGATAAAATTAACGACACATATGTTAGTATCAACTCAGATAGTAACTACTGTAACTTTGCTTATAATTGGAAAAAAGAATAATTATTTAAAGTACTTAAAAGGGACAATTAACATTCCAAAGCATTCACCACCTTCTTTATTTATATTTTTATGATGAATCTTGTGTGCTCTTCTAACTCCTCTTGCATATTTGTTGTTAATATTTCTGAAGATCTTAAATCTTTGGTGAATAAAAATATCATGTACAATAAAGTATGCTAATCCATACAATCCAATTCCAATTGCAATTGGAAGCCCAAGCCAAAATCCCTCACCCCAAAGAACAACAAAACTGAAGCTTAAAAAAGCATAGAAAAAAAAGAATAAATCATTCCTTTCAAACCATGATTTATGGTCTTTTTTATGGTGATCTTTATGAAGAATCCATAGAGGACCATGCATTATGTATTTATGATTAAACCATGCTGTAAATTCTGTTATTAGAAAGGTGCTGATCAAAGTTAAGATCCAAATAGCTATATCCATTGAATTAAGTTTAGTTGGTATTTAATGTAAGAACGAGCAATAACAACAAACTTTTGAAAGTTGTGTATTCTAATTCTATTATTAATAATTTTTTCAGATGATGTTCTTTTTAACTTCTTTAGAAGCTTATTGTAATATCTGTATGCTATATACACTGCAAATCTAGAATTTTTAGGAAGTTTAGCAATTCCTTTAATTGCATTTTTAAAATCAAGTTCAATTTCATGAATGATATCTCTTTTTGAGTTTTCATTAAAATTATCCATGTTAACATTAGGAAAATAGACTCTTTTTAAAATATTTGAATCATCTTTCATATCTCTCAAAAAATTTACTTTTTGAAATGCTGACCCTAATGAGATCGCATATTTACTTAAATCGTTATATTTTTTTTTAGACCCACCGACAAATACCTTTAAACACATCAGGCCTACAACATCTGCTGAACCATAAATATACTTTCTGTACTCTTCTACTGTTTCATATTCTTTCTTTTCAAGGTCCATTTTCATACTATCTAGAAAAGAACTAATTAATTTTTTTGGAATTGAATATTTATTGACAGTTTTTTGAAATGAGTTTAGAATAGGGTTAAGGCTAATTTTATTTTCTAAACTTCTCCATAGTTCAGTTTCGAAATCCATAAGTAGTTCCTTCTTTGGATATTCATGGAATGTATCAACAATTTCATCTGCAAGTCTGACAAAACCATAAATATTAAATATATCTTGTCTTATAGACTTAGATAAAAGACTACTTGAGAAGAAGAAAGATGTACTATACTTCTTAATTACTAGTTTACTAGAATCTTCAGAAACTTTATCAAAGATAGATTTCACATAACAAAAATACGTAAAATGAATAAATCAATTCATATCTTTGAATATGGAAAAAACTTTATTATATCACTATACTTCATTATCTCATTTAATTGAAATTTTCAAAGTTGGAAAAGTCCTTACATCTCAAACCGAGAAAATGCTTAAGGTAAAGAAACCTGGTTTATGGTTTTCTACAAATTCAAAATGGGAATATTCTGCATTTAAGAGATTTAATGATGGAAAAAAAGAATTTGATTTAAATACTCCTGAAGAATTTGAAAAATATATTGGTTGTGCAAGGTTAATAACAAATCTTAATTCACTATTTGTCACTTTTGCAAAATACAAGCATAAATCAAAAGTTAATCCATTATTATGGGACAAAATGGCTGAAATTGGAAGATCTAAAGGTGCAGATCCCTCTGAATGGTATGCGACTTTTAGTCCAATGAGTATAAATAACCTAGATATCGAGATTTTTGAAAACGGGGAATGGTTAAGTCTAAAAAAAGGTGATGGTGAATTTAATACTGATTTGTTCAACAAAAACTTAGAAAAAACTTTTGTATTCAAGAAAGGTAAAGAAATGGAAGAACAGATGATGAAAGAGGCTCAGAAACAAAAGAAAGTAGTTGAGGAAGCAGTAGAGCAGAAGGCAGAAGAAGCAGTAGAGCAGAAGGTAGAAGACGTAGTAGAGGAGAAGGTGGAAGAGGCAGTAGAGGAGAAGGTAGAAGACGTAGTAGAGGAGAAGGTAGAAGACGTAGTAGAGGAGAAGGTAGAAGAAGTAGTAGAGGAGAAGGTGGAAGAAGTAGTAGAGGAGAAGGTGGAAGAAGCAGTAGAGGAGAAGGTGGAAGAAGCAGTAGAGGAGGAGAAGAAAAAATCTCAAGGAATATTCTCTAAAATAAAGAGTATTTTCAAAAGGAAATAGTTAAACTTTATTATATACTAGAAAGTCTAATATCGTTGAAAGAGAATTGTGCCTACGACTGGACTCGAACCAGCACGAGCTAAAGCTCACTACCCCCTCAAGGTAGCGTGTATACCAATTTCACCACGTAGGCAATAAAAAGTAGGGTAGTGACCTGGCTGGGTCTCGAACCCAGGACCCTCTCCTTAAAAGGGAGATGCTCTACCAACTGAGCTACCAGGTCTAAAAAAGAGGACAAATATACATTGAAATATTCATTCTACAATCATCTTTTTTATTATAAATTTGTTAATGTATGATCAATACAGTTTTTCTTATGGGATATATGGGTTCAGGTAAAACTGTAGTTGGGAAATATCTCTCTAATTCTACAAATTATAAGTTTTATGATTTAGATAATTTTATTGAATCAAGAGAGAATAAAAAGGTTTCAGATATTTTTCATGATCATAATGAGGTGCATTTTAGAAAATTAGAAAATAAATATTTAGACTTACTTTCAAATAAAGTAGAGAAAAAAATAATATCACTTGGAGGTGGTACTCCTTGTTTTGAGAATAATCAAAATATTATTCAAAATACTCCAAATTCAACTTCAGTTTATTTAAAGTGTTCAGTTGAGGAACTTCAAAAAAGATTAACTGGCGGTAGAGCTAAAAGACCTCTTATCTCTCATATAAAATCTTCTATTGAATTAACAGAATTTATAACGAAACATCTTTTTGAAAGAAGTTTTTATTATGAAAAAGCCAAAATAAAAATAAACACTGATGATCTTGAGGTCTCTGAGATATCAAAGCAAATAGAAAATATCTTAGTTTAAATAAATTGTTACTTTATCATTTTTGTCTTTAATAAAACTTACATGTTCATTTACTGAGGTTGACAAGCTTATCCCAGAGTAATCAATTTTAACTGGAAATAGTGTTTGATCCCTATTAACTATAACAATTGTCTGGATCTTCCTTGGATTAAACTTAAATAAATCACTAATTACAAATTGTAATGTTTTTCCAGATTGAGAAATATCATCAACTATAAGAATTGGAATATTATTTATATCAAATGGTTTATCATATTCAATTGAACTGGATTTCTCGGATTTTTTAATTGATGCTTTAAAAAGTTCTACATCAAGATTTGATTTTTTATTTATGAGATTAATGATTTTTTTTGCTATTAGAATTCCATTATCTGATATACCAAAAAAGATAATTTTCTTTTCTTCACTATTGCTTTCAAGAATTTGTAAACTAATTCTTTCAATTTTTTTTTCTATATCAAAATTGGTTAATATTATATTTTCTTCAATATTTTTCATAAAATTTAAGTTATTCAATAAATAAAGTAATATTGTATCTTCGCACTAAATTATGAAGAAAAAATTATTTATACTCTTATTAATCTCCTTGGTGATTATTCAATGTAAAAAAGATGATGATACTATTTCTGAATATGAGGCAAGAGAGTATAGTGATCAGGTTATAGACGATCAAATAGCACTAGAAGAGTATCTCCAGTCGCATACATATAATTATGAAGACTTTAATAGCAACTCCAACATTGATGTTGATATTAAATTCCTTGGAGATAATTCTACAGAATTATCTTTATTTGATATGGCAAGTGTTCAATCTATTGACGTACCTGATGCTAACGGAGAAAATGTTCCTCATAATTTATACTATATTATCGCAAGAGATGGAATAAAAGAAAATCCATCTATTGTAGATTCTGTATATGTTACTTATGAAGGTAAATTAACAAATGGAACTACATTTGATAAAATCAATTTTCCAATATGGCTTGATTTAACTAATGTTGTACGTGGATTTAGAGAAGGTGTATCTAAACTTAAACCAGGTATTTATTCAGAAAACTTAGATGGAACAATTGAATATAGTTCATTTGGTGTTGGTATATTTTTCTTTCCATCTGGACTTGGTTACTTTGAGAGTAGCAGTCCTGGAATCCCTGAGTATTCGCCTTTAGTATTTTCTGTTAAGTTAATGACATTCAATAAAGCAGATCATGATAGTGATGGGGTTTTATCAATTCAAGAAGATATTGATGGCGATGGAAGTCCATTTGGAGATGATACTGATGGTGACAGGTTATGGAATATGTATGATACTGATGATGACAATGATGGTGTATTAACTATAAATGAATTAGATAAAAATGAAGATGGTGTTATTGATGATGCTGATAGTGATGGCATCCCAGATTATTTAGACCCAAATAATTAATTATTTATTTTTTTTCCTAAATAATCCATATGGTATATCGTATGAAATATTAAGTGAAAGTTTGTTTGTTGTTAAATCTACATTCGCTTCATTCAAATCAACTCCATTTGCATTAATTATTAAAACCTCATTGTTATTCAAGCCTCTTTCATATCTTAATCCAACACTAATAGATCTTATCTTAAACCTAGTTCCAAGTAAAAGACTTAATGTATATTTATCCTTAATTTCATCTAAATTAAAATTACTCGAATTTGAAAGATTATATTTAAATGAGGGCCCTCCAAAAAGACTAATTGGACCAAAAATTTTATAACCAAAAATTACAGGTAATTGAATTTCTGATGATCTAAATTTATGTTCTGCGATATTTATGCCCTCATCTGAAGAATAAGCAGCAGCATTTTTTGATTTTGAAAAAATTAAATTTAGCTCAGGCCTAATATAAAATGTTATTAAATCAATCTCAGTGAAAAAGCCAAAATGAAATCCAGTTGTATTCTTCAAGTTTAGATCGTAATTATCGATTTTGCTTTTAAAATTTTCAATTGAGCCGAAGTTGTCATCATTTAAACCAAATTGAAACCCTAAGTTACCTTGAGCATACAAACTAGACGAAAAAATAAGTAGAAAAAAAAGTAATCTCATAGTCCTATTTTTTTCTTTTTAATACTTTGATTGAGGCATTAAATATCGAATCTTTATCTAGACCATATTTTTTCATTAATTCACTTGGAGTACCAGATTCTCCGAAAGTATCATTGGTTCCAACAAACTCTTGTGGTGTAGGATGATTTAGAGCTAATATCCTCGAAATGCTTTCACCTAGACCTCCGTATATATTATGCTCTTCTGCTGAAACTATACAACCAGTTTTTGATATAGAGTTTAGAATTATATCTTCATCTAAAGGCTTAATTGTATGAATATTTATAACCTCAGAGCTAATTCCATTTTTCTCCAAATCCTTAGATGCTTCTAATGCTTCCCAAACTAAATGACCAGTAGCTGCAATTGTGACATCAGAACCCTCTTTTAATAAAATTCCTTTTCCTATATTGAAAACTCCTTCTTTTTTTGTGAAATTAGGAACTTTGGGTCTTCCAAATCTTAAATAAACTGGACCATCTGTCTTAGAAATTTCAATTGTTGCCAATTTAGTTTGATTAAAATCACATGTGTTTATAACAGTCATTCCGGGTAACATCTTCATTAATCCTATATCCTCTAAAATTTGATGTGTTGCACCATCTTCACCCAGGGACACTCCAGCGTGAGAGGCACATATTTTTACATTTTGATTTGAATATGCAACCGATTGTCTTATTTGATCATATACTCTACCTGTAGAAAAGTTTGCAAAGGTTCCAGTAAATGGTATTTTTCCTCCTACAGCAAGACCTGCAGCTATACCAATCATATTAGCTTCTGCAATTCCAGTTTGAAAAAATCTATTAGGATTTTCTTTAGCAAATACATTCATTTTAAGTGATCCAGTTAAGTCTGCGCAAAGAGCAACAACATCATTGTTTGATCTACCAAGCTCAGTAAGTCCCTCACCAAATCCAGACCTAGTATCATTATTTCCCTGATTTATGTATTCTACCATAATTAATAATCTCCTAAAGTTTCTGGATTTTGACTAAGTGCAATTTCTAGCTGTTCATCATTTGGTGCGACTCCATGCCAATTATGTGTATGCATCATAAAATCTACACCATTTCCCATAACTGTTTTCATAATTATGATAACTGGCTTACCTTTTCCAGTTTTCTCTTTTGCTAATGAAATAACTTCAAAAACTTCATTAAGTGAATTACCATTCTCTATTTTAAGAACTTCCCATCCAAATGATTCTAATTTTTTATCAAGATCTCCGATGTCTAGAACATCTTTTGTAGACCCATCAATTTGTTGACCATTAAAATCCACAGTAACAATAATATTATCAATCTCCTTTGCTGCACCAAACATTAAAGCTTCCCAGTTTTGACCTTCTTGAAGTTCTCCATCACCAGTTAAAACATATACTAGAGACTTATCATCATTTAATTTTTTAGATAATCCTATTCCAATACCAACAGATAATCCTTGACCAAGAGATCCAGATGAAATATTGATACCTGGTAGATTATCATGATTAGTGGGATGGCCCTGAAGTCTGGAATCAATTTTTCTAAACGTGTTTAACTCATCTAAATCAAAGTGACCAGTTCTTGCAAGAATACTATATAAAACAGGAGATATATGACCATTTGATAATATAAATAAGTCTTTTGATTTAGAATCGCTTTGACTTAAAATTCTTTTGTAAAGAGTAACAAAGAATTCAACACATCCTAATGAGCCTCCTGGATGGCCAGAGTTTACAGCATGAACCATTCTAAGTATATCTCTTCTTACTTGAGTAACAAGTTTGTCTAGATCTTCCATCATTTTCGTAAATGTAGGATTATACATTTCACTATCAAAATTCTTTAATTCCTTTTTATCATAAATTTCACATAAATAGTTAACAATTGATTTTTGTTTTATTTAATTTCTAATTTTGATTAAATGAAGATTCTTGATAAGTACATTATTAAAAAATACTTAGGAACATTCTTTATTATGTTTGGCCTATTTATTCCAATAGGCATAATGGTAGATTTTGCTGAAAAAATAGATAAGTTTAGAGAAAACGAAATACCAGGTGACTTAATCTTTAATTATTACATCGACTTTATATGGTATTTTGGAAGTCAATTATATCCTGTTTTCCTCTTTCTTGCTGTAATATGGTTTACTTCGAGAATAGCTAACAATACCGAAATTACTGCAATTTTATCATCTGGAATTTCTTTCCAAAGGTTTGCTAAGCCATATTTCATATCTGCATCAATTGTTGTAGTTTTTGCTATAATATCAGTGATGTTTATTGTTCCTAAATCAAATAAAAACTTCAATGAATTTATTTCAGAAAATATTAAATCAGAGGATAAAAGAAATACTTCACGATTATTTAAACAGATAAATGATAATGAATTTATTTATGTAAGCAGTTATGATCCAAATAGACAAAGAGGTTTAAATTTCACACTTGAAAATTTTGATAAAAATACTCTTAAACATAAGATTTCTGCATCTACTATTAGATGGGATGACTCTATTTTTAGACTAACAAATTATGTAAAAAGATCAATTGTAGATAATAACGAGATAATTGAAAAAGTAACTAGAAAAGATACAATCCTTGATTTTGATATCGAAGATCTAGCCCCGTTAAATTATGTAGCTGAAACATTAAATTTTTTTGAACTAAATAACTTGATTAGATATGAAAAAAGAGCAGGCTCACCCTTAATTAACTCTCATCTTTTAGTAAGACATAAAAGATTTACTATTCCACTATCCTGCTTTATACTTACTATAATTGCTATATCTGTATCATCAGTTAAAAGGAGGGGTGGAACAGGTTCAAATTTAGCAATAGGTGTTGCACTAGGATTTCTATATATTTTTCTTGATAAAATTTTCAGTGTACTTGTTATAAAGTCAAATTTTTCCCCTGCATTAGCTTCATGGGGGGTTCTTTTAGTCTTTTTTATCATTGCGTTGTTTTTATTGAAAAAAGCAGTTAGATGATTGTATAATTAAACTATATTTATAAAAATTTTTATTGTGGAGTTTTTAGATTTTGAAGTCCCCGTAAAAGAAATTTTAGATCAAATAGACAAATGTAAGTCTATAGAAGACGAAAGTGATGTTGATATAACTAAGACATTCAATTTGCTTCAAAAGAAATTAGTTGAAACAAAGAAAGATATATATGGAAATCTTTCTGCATGGCAAAGAGTTCAACTTTCAAGACATCCTAATAGACCATACGCTCTTGACTATATAAATAACATATGTGGTGATTCATTCTTGGAATTACATGGTGATAGAAATGTTAAAGATGATAAAGCAATGATTGGCGGACTTGGTAAGATAGGTGATGAATCTTTCATGTTTATTGGGACTCAAAAAGGTTATAATACCAAGACCAGACAATATAGAAATTTTGGGATGGCAAATCCAGAGGGATATAGGAAAGCACTGAGATTAATGAAAAAAGCTGAGAAGTTTAATATACCAATTGTAACCTTAATTGACACACCTGGTGCATATCCTGGTTTAGAAGCAGAAGAAAGAGGACAAGGAGAGGCAATAGCAAGAAATATTTATGAAATGATGAATATTAGTGTGCCTATTATCTGTATCGTTATTGGTGAGGGTGCCTCAGGTGGTGCTCTTGGGATTGGCGTTGGAGACAAAATTTTAATGTTAGAGAATACCTGGTATTCTGTAATATCTCCAGAGTCTTGTTCATCAATTCTATGGAGAAGTTGGGAGTATAAAGAATTAGCAGCAGAGGCATTAAAATTAACTGCAGATGATATGCTCAAAAATAAACTCATCGATAAAATAATTAGAGAACCTCTGGGGGGAGCCCATTTTGATCCATCTGAAGCTTACGAGTCTGTAAAAGAGAATATAGTTTATTTTACAAAAAAAGTTAGATCATTATCTAAAAAGAAAATGATAAATCAAAGGAGAAAAAAATTTACTAAAATTGGTAAGTTTAGATCATAGAGACACTATTAACAAAATCATCCACTTATTAACAAATCATTTGTTTAAAGAAATTTAGAACAAGATAATTTTTTTATCTCTTTAAAAATTCTTTTTCCATACATTTACTATATGGAGAAGAGAGAACCTCTAAAAATATACGAAAATGAAAATCAATCTATTGTAAACCTATCTGATGGAAGAATTCCACCTCAAGCAATTGACCTAGAGGAGGCAGTTTTAGGAGCAATGCTTATAGATGAAAAAGGAGTAAATGAGGTTATAGATATACTCTCCCCTGATGTATTTTATAAGAAGGCTCATCAACTTATTTTTGAGTCTATTCAAAGATTATTTAGAGAATCTGAACCAATAGACCTTCTAACGGTTTCAGCAGATCTAAAAAAAAATAAAAATTTCGAGGCAATAGGGGGTGACTTCTACTTAATAAATCTATCGCAAAAAGTTTCTTCGTCTGCCCATATTGAGTATCATTCCAGAATTATTCAGCAAAAGTTTATTCAAAGAAAATTAATTTCTATTTCCAATGAAATTATTCAGAAATCTTATAATGAAAGTACAGATGTTATTGATTTACTAGATGAGGCTGAATCTAAGCTCTATGATATTGCGCAAAATAATATTAAAGGTACTTCAGAGACTGCTCAAAATCTTGTTATTCAGGCAAAAAATAGAATTGAAGAAATATCAAAGCAAGAAGGATTAAGCGGTATATCAACTGGTTTCGATAAGCTTGACAAATTAACTTCAGGTTGGCAGGCAAGTGACTTAATAATTGTTGCTGCTAGACCGGGTATGGGAAAGACTGCTCTTGCCCTTTCTATGGCAAGAAATGTTTCTGTTCAAAAAAAGATACCCGTAGCATTCTTTTCTCTCGAGATGTCATCAGTTCAATTAATTACTAGACTTATCTCTTCTGAAACAGGTCTATCCTCTGACAAATTAAGAACAGGTAAGCTTGCTGATCATGAGTGGCAACAATTGAACATTAAAGTTTCAGATCTTGAATCTGCTCCCCTTTATATAGACGATAGTGCTGCTTTAACTATTTTTGAGTTAAGAGCTAAAGCTAGAAGGTTGGCTTCCTCTCATGGTATTAAGTTAATAATAATCGATTACCTACAATTGATGAACCTAGGATCTTCTACTAAAGCTGGTAATCGTGAACAGGAAATATCCACTATTTCTAGAAATCTTAAAGCGTTAGCTAAAGAGCTTAATATTCCAGTTATTGCTTTGTCTCAGCTATCAAGGGCAGTAGAGACTAGAGGTGGTACTAAAAGGCCAATACTTTCTGATCTAAGGGAATCAGGTGCAATTGAACAAGATGCCGATATTGTATCATTTTTATACAGACCTGAGTATTATGGAATTACTGAATGGGATGATGATATGAAAACTCCATCAGAGGGACAGGGAGAATTTATTGTCGCTAAACATAGAAACGGTGCTTTAGACTCAATCAAACTTAAATTTATTGCTAACCTTGGAAAATTTGAGGATATTGATAGCTTTGATTCTCCTTTTGAATTTCAATCAAAACTTAATTCAGATAATAAATTAAGTGACTTTAGTGAGCCATCAAATAAAGATAATGATGAGGATGTCCCATTTTAATTAACTTCCTTTTAAAAGAAATGACTTTAAGAATTCGTTAAGGTCTCCGTTAAGAACTGCCTCAGTATTTCCTGATTCATGACCTGTTCTAACATCCTTTATAATTTTGTAAGGGTGTAATACATAATTTCTAATTTGTGATCCCCACTCAATTTTTTTCTTAGATTCTTCAATCTTTTTCCTTTCCTCGTTATTCTTTTGAATCTCAATCTCATAAAGTTGAGATTTTAAGAGCATTAGTGCTTTTTGTTTATTATCTAATTGCGATCTTGTTTCTGAGTTTTCAACAGTGATTCCTGTTGGTTTATGCTTAAGTCTAACAGCCGTCTCCAATTTGTTCACACTTTGACCACCAGCTCCTCCAGACCTCATAGTCTCCCATAATAGATCTGACGGGTTAATTTTAATTTCTATTGAATCATCAACAAGTGGGTATACATATACAGAAGCAAAAGAGGTGTGTCTTTTTGCATTACTATCAAAAGGTGAAATTCTTACTAGTCTATGAACACCATTCTCTCCTTTTAACCATCCAAAGGCAAAGTCCCCATCAATTTGAATCGTAGCAGTTTTTATTCCAGCAACATCACCAGGTTGGCTGTTAAGCTCTTTAATTTTAAAATTATTTTTTTCACCCCACATCAAATACATTCTAAAGAGCATTTCAGCCCAATCACAAGATTCAGTTCCCCCTGCTCCAGCAGTAATCTGCAGAATAGCAGACATAGAATCTTCTTTTTTGCTAAGCATCATTTTAAATTCCATATTTTCAATGAGACTCTCTAGTTTATTATATGATTCATTTATCTCATTTTCACTAATCTCTTTATTTAAGAAAAATTCAGCTAGAACGGTTATATCATCATATTTAGTGATTAAAATATCAAATTCAGATATGGAGGATTTAATTTGCTGTATTTCTTTGACAACTTTTTCTGCATCTTTTGGATTGGTCCAGAAACTAGGGTCAGAAGCTTTGATTTCTAAGTTAGAAAGAATTGTCTTTTGAGATTTAAGGTCAAAGAAACCCCCTTAACGTATCAATACGTTTTTTAATTCCTTTTAAATTTTCTTTAGAAAACATGGTTTAAATTAATTATATGATCTCAAAAAAAAAAATTATATTTCTAAAAAATTAATCATGAAAAAAATAGTATTTACTACAATAATATTTTCAAATTTTATATTTTCTCAAAATATTGATTTTGAAGGATTTATGGATTTTTCTTACAGCAGTAATTTAGGAAAAATTCATCTTGAGGTAAATAATCTTGATAAAGAGTTTTTATATATAAACTCATTAAGTAGAGGAATTGGAAACAATGATCTGGGACTAGATAGAGGTCAACTTGGTAATACTAGAATAGTTTTTTTTACTAAAAGAGGAAATAAAATTTTATTAATTCAACCTAATACTAAATATGTTTCTAATTCTGATAATTATCTTGAAAATAGGGCAGTTGAGGAAGCTTTTGCAAGATCTGTTTTATTTTCATTTGAAATAATTGAAGAAAAAAATAATAATTACGTAATAGACTTAACTCCTCTACTTATTAATGATGCTCATGGTGTTGCACAAAGATTAAAGTATTCTAATTCTGGAAATTATTCTTTAAATAAATTAATGTCTGCAGTTGAACTTGATAGAACAAAAGCCTTTCCAAAAAATATAGAATTTGATGTAATCTTGACTTTCACTGGTAATCCCATGGGTAACCTTGTTAGAAGTGTTACTCCAACTCCATCAAATATTACTGTGAATCAGCATCATTCTTTTGTTGAACTTCCTGATAATAACTATAAAAAAAGAAAATTTGACCCTAGAAGCGGAAGTAATCCTTTCATAGTTTATGATTATTCAACTCCAATTGATGAAAGCCTAGAGCAGAGGTTTATAGTTAGACATAGATTAAATAAAAAATATCCTGATCAATTAATAAGTGAGCCAATTGAACCAATTATTTATTATATAGATAATGGTACACCAGAGCCGGTAAAGTCTGCACTTATTGAGGGAGGGAATTGGTGGAATCAGGCATTTGAAAGTGCTGGATATAAAGATGCTTTTAGAATTGAGGTTCTACCTGAAGATGCTGATCCAATGGATGTGAGATATAATCTAATTCAATGGATTCATAGATCAACGAGAGGTTGGAGTTATGGAGCTAGTATTGTTGACCCTAGAACAGGAGAGATTATTAAAGGTCAAGTAAGTTTAGGAAGCTTAAGAGTTAGACAAGATTATATGATTCTCAGTGGGCTAATAGATAATCCAAATACAGAAGAAAATAAAAAATTAATAAAAGAAACTTCCTTAGATAGGATTAGACAACTATCTGCACATGAAATTGGACATACTCTTGGTTTTGGTCATAATTTTATTTCTAGTGCTAATAATAGAGCTTCAGTGATGGATTATCCACACCCAAAAATTTCATATATAGAAAATCAGATAAACATTGATAATGCATATGCAAAAGATATTGGAGATTGGGATAAAGTAAGTGTTCAATATGCTTATTCTGATTTTTCAAACTCAATTAATGAAGATCAAGAGCTCAATAAAATCTTAGATGATGCTGTTGAAAATGGGTTATACTATTTAAGTGACTCTGATTCAAGACCAGTTAGTAGTGCAAATCCATACTCTCATTTATGGGATAATGGAGATCTTGCATATAAAGAGCTTGACAAGTTATTAAAAGTTAGAAAACAAGCCCTTATGAATCTTGATTTGGATAACTTAAAAAATGGTGAACCCTATGATAAAATTGAAGACATAATGGTTCCTATATATATGTTGCATAGATATCAAATTGAAGCAACAGCAAAGGCTATTGGAGGTATAGATTACCTATATTATGTAAAAAATGACAGAAGTGATAAGGTAAGGTTTGCTGATAAAGATTTGCAAATTAAATCATTAAATTCTCTTCTTGAAGTTATTGATCCATCTAATCTAACCATTCCGCAAAACTTAATAGAGATTCTGGGTCCTAGATCTTTTAGGAATCCAAGGACTAGAGAAAACTTTATTTCAAATACTGGTGTTGGGTTTGATTATATAAATGCATCAAGTGCAATTATTAATCATGTCTTTACTTACATGTTAAATCCAGAAAGATTAAATAGGGTTCATCAGCAGAATATGTTTGGAAGAAAGATTTTACCTCTTGAAGACTATCTTGATGAAATTCAGAATTCTATTTTTAAGAAAACAAAAATGAGTGAATATGAGAATTCCATCAATAAAAATACCCAATCTTTATTTCTAGATCATTTATTTATGGCTTATAATAATAAGCAGACTAATGACATTTCAAAATCTAAGATATATTCTAGAATCAATAATTTAATGAGTTTTTTAATGAAAAATAGATCTGAGTATAATGATTTCTTGATTACAAAAATAAATGGCTTTTATGCTAACCCTAACCAATATATACCAATTGAAAAGACTAAAATTCCTGATGGATCTCCAATTGGAGATTTTTCATGTGATTACTAGTTATTTTTAATTAAATTTGTGCATTATTTTTATGATCTAATGCCTACAGATAATAATCATTACAATAATATTTTAGAGCTAATAGGGAATACCCCATTAATCAAGTTAAATGAGGTCACTAAAAATTTCAAAGGTATATACTTTACTAAGTTCGAAGGTTTTAATCCTGGTCACTCCAATAAAGACAGAATTGCTCTTCATATTATTAACCAGGCTGAAGAAAAGGGTATACTAACTAGAGGAAGTACTATAATCGAAACCACATCTGGTAACACTGGTTTTAGTCTAGCTCTTGTTTCTTTATTAAAGGGATATAAATGTATATTAGCCGTAAGTTCAAAAGCATCTAAAGATAAAATTAATATGATGAAATGTTTAGGTGCTGAAATTTATGTTTGTCCTTCAAATGTAAAATCTGACGATCCAAGGTCATATTATGAAGTTGCAAAGAGATTGAATAAAGAAATTAATGGTTCTGTTTACATTAATCAATATTTTAACGATTTGAACGTTGAAGCTCACTATCAAACTACTGGACCAGAAATATGGAATCAAACAAATGGAAAAATAACTCACTTAATTGCTTGTAGTGGAACTGGTGGTACAATATCTGGAATAGGTAGATTTTTAAAAGAAAAAAATAATGATATAAAAATTATTGGTGTTGATGCATATGGTTCAATTCTAAAAAAATATCATGAAACTGGTGAAATAGATCCAAACGAAATATACTCATATAGAATAGAGGGACTGGGTAAAAATATTGTACCTTCTGCGACTGATTTTAAAATTATCGATAAGTTTGTAAAAGTTACTGATTCAGATAGTGCTCATATGGCAAGAGAGATAACTTTAAATGAAGGATTATTTGTTGGATATACTTCAGGTGCAGCTTTTCAAGCTGTAAAAATATTAAATGATAAAAATGAATTTGATGATTCAAGTTGTGTAGTAGTTGTGTTCCCTGATCATGGTTCAAGGTATTTAAGTAAAATATATTCTGATGAATGGATGAACAATCAAGGTTTCTATGATTCCAGTTTTTATCAACCCAAGAAGAACTCAATTAATTATATATAATCTGCATGCAAGACTTATTTGATAAAATATACAAAAATAAAGGTCCACTAGGAAAATGGGCATCTATTGCCGAAGGCTATTTCGTCTTTCCAAAACTTGAAGGTCCAATTTCAAACAGAATGATGTTTAATGGCAAAGAAGTTATTACATGGAGTGTAAATGATTACTTAGGCTTAGCAAATAACCCAGAGGTAAGAGAGGTTGATGCTAAAGCTTCTCAAATGTATGGAAGTGCATATCCAATGGGAGCCAGAATGATGTCTGGTCATACTAATCTTCATGAACAATTAGAATCTGAACTTGCTAAATTTGTCTCTAAGGAGTCTGCATACCTTCTTAATTTTGGATATCAAGGAATACTTTCAACTATAGATACTTTAGTAACTAAAAATGATATAATTGTTTATGATATCGATTCTCACGCATGCATAATAGATGGAGTAAGACTTCATATGGGTAAAAGATTTACATATCAACATAATGATATGAATAGTTTAGAAAAAAATCTTGAAAGAGCTACTAAACTTGCGGAGCAAACAGGTGGAGGAGTACTAGTAATCTCTGAGGGAGTTTTTGGAATGAGGGGAGAGCAAGGTAAACTAAAGGAAATAGTTGCACTTAAAGACAAATTTAAATTTAGACTTCTTGTAGATGATGCTCATGGATTTGGAACCTTGGGTAAAACAGGTGCAGGAGCAGGGGAAGAACAAGGTGTTCAAGATCAAATTGATGTATACTTCGCAACTTTTGCAAAATCACTAGCTTCAACTGGTGCATTTATTGCAGGTGATTCTGAAATAATTGAGTTTTTAAAATATAATATGAGATCACAGATGTTTGCAAAGTCTCTTCAGATGCAACTAGTTGTTGGTGCACTTAAAAGACTTGAATTAATAAGAACAAGACCAGAATTTAAACAGAAACTTTGGGAAAATGTCAACTTACTTCAAAGTGGGTTAAAAGATAGAGGTTTTGATATTGGTTCAACTCAAAGTTGTGTTACTCCTGTATATTTAAAGGGAAGTATACCTGAGGCAATGGCCTTAGTTAAAGATTTAAGAGAAAACTATTTTATCTTTTGCTCAATTGTAGTTTATCCAGTTATTCCAAAAGGATTAATTCTTCTTAGATTAATTCCTACAGCATCTCACAATATAGATGATATTAACGAAACTCTTGATGCCTTTTCATCAATTAGAAAAAAATTAGAAAAAGGAATTTACAAAAAAGCTTCTAAGGGGATAGAGGAGTCTGTTGACTAATCATTTAACATAACTGGCATAACTAGCATAGTTATTGATTTACTTTTTGAACTCTTTTCATCAACTGGTCTAATGATCCCAGCTCTGTTAGGGTGTGACATTGATAGGGTTATGGATTCGGAATCCAAATTATTCAACATTTCGAATAAAAATTTAGAATTGAATCCAATCTGAATATCATCACCTGAATACTCACACTCTAAATTTTCGTCGGCTTTATTACTATAATCAAAGTCCTCAGCACTTATGTTAAGAAGAGATCCTGCGATCTTTAATTTGATTTGATTTGTAGTTTTATTAGAAAAAATACTAACTCTTCTTACAGAATTTAAAAAAAGCTCCCTATCAATTGTAAGTACATTAGGATTATCTTTTGGAATTACAGCTTCATAATTAGGAAATTTTCCATCAATAAGTCTACAAGTAATCGAACTTTTTCCAAAAATAAACTTTGCGTTAGAGTCGTTATGTTGAATAGTTATTTCAGAATCATATGTTTGTAAAATTCCTTTTAGAATTTGTAAGGGTTTTTTTGGCATAATAAATTCAGAAATCTCTTTTGAAGTGTAATCAGATGTCTCAAACTTCACTAGTTTATGTGCATCAGTTGCAACAAACTTTAAAGACTCACTATTAAATTGAAAAAATACTCCACTCATTATAGGTCTTAAATCATCATTCCCAGAGGCAAAAATTGTTGAATTTATTGCATCACCAAGTTCAATACCTCTAATTTTTGTCTCATTTGCGTCTAATATTTCAATTTGCTTGGGAAATTCATCTCCATCTAAAAACGCTAAAGAGTACTTACCATTACTTGCGCTAATTTCAATAGTATTATTATCAGTCTTAATAAATGTTAATGGTTGATCTGAGAAAGTCTTTAGAATATCAGTTAAAAGTTTTGCAGAAATTGCTATTTTATCTGTGGATTGAGACTCAATGTCAATTTCCGACGTCATGGTTGATTCCAGATCTGATGAACTTATTTTAAGGTTATTATTATCTACTTCAAATAGAAAATTATCAAGTATAGGAATGGTGTTTGTGGAGTTAATTATACCCCCTAATGTTTGAAGTTCTTTATAAAGAGTAGATGATGAAACAATAAACTTCATAAGTTTTTTTTCAAATATATTTAATTGATGCTATAATTCTTATAATTACTTATAAAAGTTATCTACTGGATACAAACACTAAAAATAAATACTTACTGGGTCTCGATAATTTAAACCAAATAAGGTGCTAGCACTTCCTACAGTTTGAGGATTACTCTTATAAATACTTAACTGTAGGTAACCAAGACTATTAAAAATTGCCATTTTCTTTCCGTCTTCTTCCCTCTCTTCTCTATTTAAGTTAAAATCAATTGCATCAGAATAGTTCTTATAAATTTTTGTAAATTTAATATTTCTAGCATTGATTGTAAACGATCTTGTTTTTGAAATTTCCTTAAATAGTTTTTCTGTAATATTTGTAATAACATTCCCATAGTTATCTATGTATATTACACTGCCAATAATTTGATTCTTTTCTTTATTTACAGTAGGTCTTAAATTTGTTATCTCTTTAATTTTGTTGATTTTTGTACCAACAACATTTAAAGGTCCTGATCTTAAAATATGCCCTATTACTTTCACAAATAAATCATCAGAAGATATTTTATAGTTAAAGCTGCTGTGTAAATTAATTTCAAAAATTTCTTCTGGTATAATATCTTTAAATATCAATGAGAATACACCATTATCAGCTCCAATAAAAAAGGAATCTTCATATTTAATAACTATATGCTTATTTTCTGGTGTAAGTTCGGAATCTACACAAAGCAAATGAATTGTTCCTTTTGGAAACTCTCTGTAAGCTCCCTCAAGAATATATCCAGCTTCTGTTAAATTAAATGGACTAATATTATGGGATATATCTATTATTTCCCCTGACTCAATTTCTGAAACTATTTTTGCTTTCAACGAACTAACAAAATAGTCCTTATTTCCATAATCTGTAGTTAAGGTTATGATAGACATTAATTGAGATAAACTTTATAAATTTTATGTAAATTTGAATTAAATAATCTACTATAACAAATTTTTAAATTAAATCTATTGAGTGAACTTGAATTTGAACTAACTGATGTTGATCTCCAAGATTTTTTCTCAAGAGATAATTTAAATTCCCTAAAATCAAGTTTTCCTAAACTGAAACTAGTTCAAAGAGGGCATACTATAAAAGCTCTTGGAGAAAAGAGTGAATTAAAGTTATTTGATAATAAATTTAGGACTCTTTTAAACTATTACTCAGACTACAACAATATTGACCCTGATGTAATTAATGATATAGTTGTTAATAATATAAAATTGAATGGTAATAAACCCTCATTAATCTTACATGGTGTGTCAGGTAAACCTATACTAGCCAAAACTGCAAATCAGAAAAAACTTCATAAGTCAATTTTGAATAACGATTTAATCTTTGCCATTGGACCTGCAGGAACAGGAAAAACCTACACTGGTGTGGCCATGGCAGTGAAAGCTTTGAAAGAGAAAGAAATAAAAAAAATTATATTAACAAGACCTGCAGTTGAAGCTGGAGAAAATTTAGGGTACTTACCAGGAGATCTAAAGGAAAAGCTAGATCCATATATGCAGCCTCTATATGATGCACTATTGGATATGATACCTCTTAACAAACTTAAAAAATTTCTTGAGGACAGGACAATTGAAATTGCTCCTCTAGCATTCATGAGAGGAAGAACCTTAGATAATGCTTTTGTAATTCTAGATGAAGCTCAGAATACAACCAATGCACAAATGAAAATGTTTTTAACAAGAATGGGTATGAATGCAAAGTTTATGGTCACTGGAGATCCAGGTCAGGTAGATCTTCCAAGAAAAGTAAATTCTGGATTAAAAGATGCAATTAAAATACTCTCAAAAACAAAGCATATTGACATAATTTATCTTGATGATTCAGACGTAATTAGGCATCCGATTGTTAAAAAGGTTATTGATGCATATAATAAAATTGAAAATAAATAGGTTTTGAATACTATTTTTAAAACAGATTTTAAGTTTCCTCGTCAAATATCCAAATATGAGGGTAAAGTAAGAGACGTATACTCTTTAGAGGATGATATCTTAGTAATTGTAGCTTCTGATAGAATCTCCGCCTTTGATATTATTATGCCTAAACCAATACCCTTCAAGGGGCAGATATTAAATCAAATTTCAGTAGATATGCTCAAATCCACTGAGGATATAATTCAAAATTGGCTAATATCATCTCCAGATCCAAATGTTTCTATTGGAAAGAGACTTAAACCTGTAAAAGTAGAAATGGTTATAAGGGGATATTTAAGTGGACACTCCGCAAGACTGTATAGTTCTGGCGCTAGAAGTATTTGTGGAGTTAAATTGCCAAATGGATTATCCTTAAACCAAAAGTTTGATAAGCCAATTATTACTCCAAGCACAAAAGCAGAATATGGTCACGATGAAGATATATCAAAATTTGATATTATAAAAAATGGTATTTTGACATTAGATCAATATGAGGAAATAGAGGAGGTAACATTTAGATTGTTCACTAGAGGTTCTGAAATAGCAAAAAAAAGAGGATTAATCCTCGTAGACACAAAATATGAATTTGGATATGATTCTTATAATAATCTTTATTTAATTGATGAGATCCATACTCCTGATTCCTCTAGATACTTTTACCAAGATACATATAACGAGAATATGGATAGAGGTGAAGCTCCAAAACAATTATCTAAAGAATTTTTTCGTCAATGGTTAATACAAAATAATTTTCAAGGAAAAGATGGTCAAAAACTTCCTAAAATTAATGATCAGATAGTTAATGATGTTTCAGAAAGATACATTGAACTTTACAACAAAATTACTGGTAGTAAGTTTGATAATTCACTCTCTACAAATACAGTTAATCAAATTGAAGAAAATGTTATTAAAGCTTTAAAACTCATCAGTTAATATTCCTAAGTAAGTTTCAATACCTGTTATATAATTATCAATTCTAATATTTTCATTGGGACTGTGTTGATTATTATCTTGATTAACTGTAGGTACAGTTACAGCCGGAATACCCAGTGTATTAACAAATGGAGAGATTGGAACAGATCCTCCACTTGTTCTTTTTTTAACAGGGTCAATTCCAAATGTCTTAGTTAATGAATTCACTAGCCAAATACCTATATCTGAATCTAAATCTGTTCTAAAAGCATCATAATCAAAGCTTGAAATAAATGTCACAATTTTATCATATTTCAGTCTTTCTTCTTTTGTAGGTCTTCTGTCCATAATAACATATCCAAGTTTTTTAATATGATTTTTTATAAGTCCATGAAGGTAAACAGGATCAGACTCTAAGACAAGTCTTACGTCTATCTCAGCAATACACTCTGATGGAACAATTGTTCTTACTTCTTCTCTAACCCAACCGGATTCAATACCTCTAACATTTATGGATGGATACTGAATTGATTCTTGATAATTATTGCCTACGTTATCAGGGGTTTTAAATTGCATTTCATTTTTCATTTTTATTTCATCATCAGGTACTTCTGCTAACATTTTTAAGGTTTCATCATCTAAATTGATTCCATCATAAAATCCTGGTATAGTAACTCTTCCTTTACCATCTTTCATAGAAGAAATAATCTCAGACATTCTAAAAACAGGATTTGGTGCATAGTTACCAAAATGGCCACTGTGTTGAGGAACAATTGGTCCATATGTAATTAATGTAATATCTGAAATACCTCTAGCTCCAAATGTTAATGTTGGAAGATTTGTAGGATGCTTAGGTCCATCAAAAATTAGTAAAGCATCACTTTCTAATTTTTTTGAATATTTTCTGACAGCATCAGCAAGATTAGGAGAACTTAGTTCCTCCTCAAAGTCCATTATAACTTTGATATTGTATTTTAGTTCGATATCATTTCTTCTCATTATTTCAAATGCATTAAGAATCATCATAACTGGGCCTTTTGCATCAGAGGCAGATCTGGCAAAAATTCTTAAATCTTTTTCTTGAATCTCATTATAACTAACATCATTTAAAGAACTCCAATCCACTATTTTATATTCGTTATCAATTTTTTGCTTCAAAACAGCCTTATATGGGTTTTCTTGATTCCATTTTGAATTATCAACCGGCTGTCCATCAAATTGTAAATATATTAGAATAGTATTAGCCTCTTTTGAAACTATTTTTGTAGCTAAAAGAAGAGGCAGCTCAGGTGTTTCAAGTCTTTCAACTAGAAATCCATATTCTTCAAAGTTATCAATCCCCCATTGAATTAGGGGTTCCATCTCACTTTTATAATTAGCATCATTTTTAATTGCTAAGAAATCTCTGAAACTGTCAATACTTTCAATTCCAATTTCAAAAGCTTGATTTTTGAAATTATTTTGTGAAAATAAATTAATGTTTGATGTTATGATTATTATTACTATTATTATTTTTTTCATTTTTTAAATTATTGTATTAAAGTTTATTTCTGAATTTTCTGAAATATTAATTTTTTTGGAGTTTGTATATTTTTTAAACCAAGTTATTTGTCTCTTTGCATAGTTCCTTGTGTTTTGCTTGATTTTATTAATTGTATCCTCATATGAAATTTTATTATCAAAATAATTAATAAATTCTTTATAGCCAACTGTATTAAGTGTATTTAAGTTTTTAAATTTTCTTAATTTAAAAACTTCTTCCTCAAGACCATCATCAATCATTTTCTCAACCCTTTTATTAATTTTCTGATATAATAATTCTCTAGGGCATTCAAGAGAAATTATAAGGGTATTAAAACTTCTCTCTTTATTCTTTCCTTTTCTCATTGATGAGAAACTTTTACCAGTATATTCAATTAATTCCAATGCTCTCATAAGTCTCACAGAATTATTGATATCAACCTCATTAAAGTATTTTGGATCTAATTTTTGAAGTTTTTTTTGTAAGTATTTAATTCCTTTTTCTTTGTACAAATTTCTCACACTATATCTAATTTCATTAGGAATTGTAGGAAATTTATCAAGTCCGTATATTATTGAGTTTGCAAAAAGTCCTGAACCTCCAACAAGAACTAAATAATCCTTTTTATAAAATAAATTTTTAATGACATTAATGGCATCTGTTTCATATAAACCAACATTATATTGGTCGTGAATACTTTTATTATGAATGAAATGATGCTTTACCTCTTTTAACTGAGATCTATTTGGGGGTGATGTTCCAATTGTTAATTCTCTATAAAATTGCCTTGAATCGCATGAAATAATTTCCGTATTAAATTTTTTTGCAACCTTGATACTAAAATCTGTCTTTCCAATACCAGTTGGTCCGGCAACGTATATTAAAGTTTTATTTGTCTTCATCAAGGTGAGAGCCACATTGGTGGCAGAAAATAGCATTGTCTTTATGCTTATCATTAAGACATTCAGCACATACCCTTGTGTTGACATCAACCTTTTTTCTTCTTTGTGCCATCTCCGCCGAAATTATTCCAGTTGGAACTGCAATAATACCATAACCTAATATCATCAATACTGAAGCTAGAAATTTACCCATACCAGTTAATGGAACAATATCACCATAGCCAACAGTTGATATTGTACTTATACACCAGTAAATACTTTCTGGGATATTATTAAAACCAGCCTCTGGTCCTTCTACTAAATACATTAGAGTTCCGAACAAAATGCACATTATAAGAACAAATAACAGGAAAATGATAATTTTTGCCCTACTAACTAGAAGTGATCTATATAAAAAGTTTGATTCACCTATATATCTTGAGATATGGAGAACTCTAAATATTCTTAATATTCTCAGAGCTCTAATAGCCATCATTGTCTCTAATTGAGCTCCAACTACAAATAATGATATATATTTAGGAATAGTTGCTAATAAATCAATAATGCCATAAAAACTAAATATATAATCTCTAGGATGATGAATGGATATAATCCTTAAAATATATTCAATCGTAAATAAAATTGTAATAGTCCACTCAGCTATATTAAGTATTTCATAATACTGTTCATTTATCCACCCCACAGTTTCCAGCGCAACTAATACAACACTTATAATAATTACTATAATTAAGGCAACATCAAACAACTTTCCAGCTGGTGTGTCCGCTTCATATATTATATCATGTATTTTCTGACGTGTTTTATTCAATGTTTGAAAATTTATAAATTTCTTTCAAATTTACTAGTTTTTTATATCTCTTCTCAGAAATTAGTCTATATACATAGTTTTTAACTCTTTTAGAGCTATCTACTTTCACAAGCCTAGAATTAATTTTTTTCTCTGAATTAATGTTATTATAAAGCTGAAAATAGCCATATCCTTTCAAAATTGAGTTCTTAAATAGTATAAAACTTTTATCGCTATCTTTTTTCCCACTAAATATTATTACAAAATCTGAGTTTTTATCAATAACACTAGGTTTAGATATTTTTGAGAATATCTTTGGATCAATATTATTATTAATCTTTGGCTTAAGAGAATTAATCTCTTGAAGAGATTTTATTATTGCAATATGAACATTGCCGGTAGGATGGACGTTTAATGTTTTAAAGTTATTCTGAACATATTTTGGAATAAATTTCTTACTAGTAAATAACCTAATTAACTTATTCTTTATATCCTTGCTAAAATCAATGTAAATCAATTCCCTTTTTTCATTATATATGTAAAATACACCAGTATTTTCTTTAAGATTTTCAATAACCTCTTTAAAGATATTATCCATTTTTTCTCCCGGAAATTCAACAATACTTTTTTTAATTATTTCATGATTAATATCTTTTTCTAAAAGAATTTTAAATAATTCAACTGTTGCAATTGCATCTCCACTTGCCCTATGCCGGTCTTTAATTGGAATACCTAGGCTTCTTGATAATCTTCCAAGCTTATATGATTGCTGATCTGGAAGTAATTCTTGAGATAAAATAACTGTACAAATAGATTTCATTGAAAAATCAAATCCCAACCTTTTAAATTCTAATTGTAAAATTCGATAATCAAATTGTGCATTATGTGCTACCAAGACAGTATTTGAAGTAATTTCAATTACTCTCTTTGCTATTTCATGGAATCTAGGAGCAGTCTTAAGCATTTTAGAAGAAATTCCAGTAAGTTTTTCCACATATGGATGTATCTCTTTTTCTGGATTTACAAGGCTTATAAATTGATCTGTTATTGATACACCATCAAATCTATATATAGCTATCTCAATGATTGACTCCTCGTTAAATTTACCGCCAGTAGCTTCTAAGTCAACAATCGTATACATTAATAATCTCTTTTTCCAAAAATTTTGCTACCAAGTCTTATCATATTTGATCCGTTCTTTAGGGCTAATTTATAGTCATCACTCATACCAGTTGATAAAATTTTTAAATTAGAATTTTTTAATTTCATTTTATCATATAGCTCTTTAATCTTATTAAATTCATCAATAATTTTTTCTTTTTCTTGCGTAAAGCTTGCCATACCCATTAATCCAACTAAATTAATGTTATTGTATTCTTTAACTTCTGAATAAAAATTCTCTAAATGATTTATATCTAAGCCAAATTTTGTCTCTTCTGGAGAAATTTTGAGTTGTATAAGACAATCAATTTTTCTATTTGATTTTTTAGCATATTTATCTATTTCTTTAGCTAAAGAAATTCTATCTAATGAATGTATTAGAGAAATAAAGCTAGATATATATTTTACTTTATTTTTTTGAAGATGACCTATCATGTGCCACTCTATATCATCAGGAAGAAGTTTTTGCTTTTCAACTATCTCTTGAACTCTGTTTTCACCAAAGATCTTTTGACCAGAATTATAAGCATCGTTAATTTCCTTAATAGATCGAGTTTTTGAAACTGCAACTAATTTAGCTTCATCACCTATTTCTTCCTTTATCTTTAAGATATTATCTCTTATACTCATATCTGGCGCATTATCTCCTCAGCTACTTCTAAAGCTAAAAGACCATCCCTTAGTGGTACCTCTGATTCAGAATCACTATCAATAGACCCAAAAAAATCGTTTAATTCTGACTCAATTGAATTAATTTCAACTATTTCAGGTTTTTCAAAAAAAATAACTTTTTCTTCACCAATATTATTTTTAATGATAATTGAACTATCTGAATCGTTAGGTTCTTTTCCTCTAATTTTAACTACTTGAAAATCTTTTTCTAAGAAATTAATTGAAATATATGCATCTTCTTGAAAGATTCTTGTTTTTCTCATTTTTTTTAGAGAAATTCTACTAGATGTAAGATTGGCAATACAGCCATTTTCAAATTCAATTCTTGCGTTTGCAATATCAGGAGTAGTACTAATTATAGATACACCTGAAGCATTAATTTTTTTAACTTTTGATTTCACAACCTTTAAAATAATATCTATATCATGGATCATTAAATCCATTATAACAGAGACATCAGTACCTCTCGGATTAAAGTCTGAGAGTCTATGTGACTCAATAAATTTTGGGTTTTTGATAAACTCATTACAAGAAATAAATGCTTGATTGTATCTTTCTACAAATCCAACTTGACCAATTATTTTATTTTTTAATGCTAACTCATTTATAACCCTTGCTTCATTGGAGTTTGATGTTAGAGGTTTTTCAACAAATATGTGTTTTCCAGCTTCTATACATTTTTTTGCAATTTCAAAATGGGTAGTAGTCGGAGATACAATAACTGCAGCATCTATATTATTTATCAATAGATCTAAATCACTAAAATATTTGTAACCACATTCTGATGAAAGCTTTTCTGAATTAACTATATCAGTGTCATGAAATCCTATTAAATTCTGATTTGATGCATTAATAATATTGAGATGAATCTTACCTAGATGACCTGCTCCAATTACACCAACTTTTATCATTTGCTAAAAATACAATCTTCTTTTGGAATAATCGAGTATTAATTTAATATTAGCAAAAGTGGAAGATAATTTCAAGCATAAAGGAAGACGCAGGATTCTTGTATCAGAATTAAGAAAAAAAGGCATTAGTAACCATAAAGTGCTTAAAGCTATTGAAAATATTCCAAGACATTTATTTATTGATCCAGGACTTTCAGAACAAGCATATATAGATAAAGCTCTTCCAATCAAAAATGATCAAACCATATCCCAACCATTTACAGTTGCTTTTCAGACACAACTTTTGAGCCCATTAACAGGTGAAAAAATTTTAGAAATTGGTACAGGTTCAGGTTATCAAACCGCAATTTTAAACTTTTTAAATGTAGGGTTATATACAATTGAAAGAGACCATTCATTATTCAGATCTACATCTAATTTGTTTAAAAAAATGAAAATTAAACCTAAAAAGTTTGTCTATGGAGATGGTTTTAATGGAATGCCAGATTATTCTCCATTTGATGGTATTATAGTTACAGCAGGTTCACCGATAATTCCAAAAAAGCTTTTAATGCAGTTAAGAATAGGGGGGCGGCTAATAATTCCTGTTGGAAAGGATGTACAGATTATGACAAAAATTATCAGAACTTCGGAGACTGAAATAAAAAAAGAAACTTATGGAAATTTTAGATTTGTTCCTATGTTAAGAAATAAGAACTAATTATTAAAATTCTTTTTAATTCTTTTTAAACTTATTTTATTTTCCCTGTCTTTAATCACATTTCTTTTATCGAATTCTCTTTTACCTTTTGCTACAGATATTTTGAGCTTTGCTATTCCTTTTTTACTAATAAATAGAGACGTTGCAACAATAGTAATTCCTACATCTCTAACGTCTTTTTCAATTTTTCTTAGCTCCTGTTTATTAAGAAGTAACTTTCGCTTTCTTTTTGGATTATAATTTTCTTCACTTGAATTCTCATATTGATCAATATGAAGATTGATTACGAATAGTTCACCTTTAGTATATTCACAATATGAATTATTAAGTGATACTTGGGAGCTTCTTATTGATTTTATCTCATTTCCAGTCAATACAATCCCACAAGTATAACTATCAAGTAATGAATAATCATACTTAGCTTTCTTGTTTTTTATAATAACTGAACTATTCATGCTGTAAAATTACAAATTTGAAAATGAATAATATATTTAATAAAGGTATCAATAAGAATAGCTAGTCCTACG